>Ga0190313_1000053_pt1 | contig 83482 bp, 84 predicted proteins | sample 4870071011_MG_FD_169989 | JGI IMG/M metagenome (GOLD analysis project Ga0190313, IMG submission 169989) | Hydrothermal vent sediment bacterial communities from Southern Trench, Guaymas Basin, Mexico - 4870-07-10-11_MG | ecosystem: Environmental > Aquatic > Marine > Hydrothermal vents > Sediment ...
TGGCATAACGACGAAACGTTCGGGTGCTCACCCCCAAAAGGCGAGCTGCATCTTCTTGGGTCAATTTCCTCGCTTGCCACTTCGAAAAAAGCTCCTCAAAATACATCATCCGCATCTCCTGTAGCTTCCTCGTCCGGCTCATACCGTGTTCACCTCCTTAAACACAGTATGAACCGGACAACTAATGTGCTACAACAGCGGACATATTATGTGCTCTCGACATAACAATACCTTACGGCATCGCTCTGTATCCCCTCCCTTACGGAAGGGGACTTAGAGCGTATTTTTAGTTAAAAAACAAACACCGGGTTTTTGCTGGACTTTCCACATACTTTTGCCACATTATTCAGGTTTCATAATGGTAAAATTACCTCAGAGGAAGAACCACAATGATGAGGTGTTGATTATGACGTTTCAGGAAGTGATCCTAGCGTTAGAGAGATTTTGGTCGAACCATGGTTGTGTAATTCAGCAACCCTATGACCTTGAAGTTGGAGCTGGTACGTTTAATCCTGCCACTTTCTTGCGGGTCCTGGGACCGGAACCGTGGAAGGTGGCTTATGTAGAACCATCGAGACGCCCAACCGACGGACGTTATGGAGAAAACCCAAACCGACTTCAGCATTACTACCAGTATCAAGTTATCTTGAAGCCATCTCCGCCAGATTCACAGGAGCTGTATCTGGAAAGCCTAAAATATCTCGGCATTGATCCTCTTGAACATGATATTCGATTCGTCGAAGATGACTGGGAATCTCCAACCCTTGGAGCTTCCGGGCTTGGTTGGGAAGTTTGGCTTGATGGCATGGAAATAACACAGTTCACTTACTTCCAGCAGGTCGGTGGAATCCAGCTCCATCCAGTAAGTGTAGAACTCACTTACGGTCTTGAGCGAATCGCCATGTACCTTCAGGGCGTAGATAATGTTTTTGATCTTAAGTGGAATGAAACGGTTACATACGGTGATGTCCATCACAAGGGGGAAGTGGAGTGGTCTTATTACAACTTTGAAAAGGCCGACGTTGAAATGCTCCTCAAACTATTCGACATGTACGAAGCCGAATCCCTGCGCATGAATGAAGAGGGTTTAGTTCTTCCATCTTACGATTACTGTTTGAAGTGTTCTCACGTGTTCAACCTACTTGATGCCAGGGGTGCAATCAGCGTAACCGAAAGGACCCAGTATATTGCTCGTGTAAGACACCTGGCAAGGTTAGTAGCTCATGCCTATGTGAAACAACGAGAAGAACTCGGGCATCCACTCATGAAGAAGTTTTAGGGACAACATTCGCGGATCTAAAACAAACTACATGCGAGGGATAAGCGATGGAAAAGGTGCCATTTATTTTTGAAATAGGGTCTGAAGAAATACCGGCAGGATACATAGGACCTGCCCTTGAAGCGATAAAAGAACAAACCCTGCGATTTCTGGAAAACAGCCGAATAACCTTTGGAAACGCCCACACAGCTGGAACCCCAAGAAGGTTAGTTCTTGTAGTGCCGGACGTGGCTGTAACCCAGGAACCGGCTATTCAGGAAATAATCGGCCCCCCTTACAATGTTGCATTTACCGAAGACGGAAGACCAACAAGGGCTGCCGAGGGGTTTGCCAGAAGCCAGAATGTGTCCATTGACGATCTGAAAATTAAAGAAACCCCCAAGGGGAAATACGTGTATGTGATGCGCGAGGAAAAAGGCACGGCCACGAAAGACCTGCTGGAAAAGTTTCTACCCAACCTAATAGCCCATATACCCTTCCCTAAATCAATGCGATGGGGTTCCCAAACGGTCACTTTCGCCCGTCCTATTCACTGGATTGTGGCTATACTCGGAGATGCAACTCTCAACTTCAAATATGGTGATATTCAGAGCGGCAGAGAAAGCCGCGGCCATCGTTTTATGAAGCCGGATGTGATAACCGTTCCATCCAATTATGAAGAATACAAACAGATACTTCGAAATCATTTTGTAATTCTCGATACAGAGGAACGGAAAGAACTAATACGTAAAGCCCTAGAAGAAAAGTCTAAAGAAGTTGGCGGTAGAGTGTTGGAAGACGAGGAGCTATTAGAGGAAGTTACAAATCTTGTGGAATATCCTCATGCGCTTATAGGAAAATTTGAAGATCACTATTTGAAACTTCCACCGGAAGTTCCCATAACGGTCATGAAAGAACATCAGCGCTATTTTGCGGTTGTCGATGATAACGGCAACTTGATGCCTTATTTCATAACCATCGCAAATACGGTGCCCAAGCAATCTGAGGTGGTAATAAAAGGGAACGAAAGGGTTATCAAGGCTCGGCTGGAAGACGCAAGGTTCTACTTTGAAGAAGACAGGAAAATTCCCCTTGAGAAGCGGGCTGAAGAACTTAAGGACGTGGTTTTTCATTCCAAGCTGGGTACTAGTTGGGAAAAGGTTGAAAGGTTCACAGCGATTGCAAAATGGATTGCCGAGCAGTTGGAACTGACTGAACAGCAAAGAAAAAAGCTGGAACGGGCAGCTCTACTTTGCAAAGCTGATTTGGTTTCTGGTATGGTTGGTGAGTTTCCGGAGCTTCAGGGCGTCATGGGTCGAGCTTATGCACTAGAGCAGGGAGAAGATCCCGAGGTTGCTCAAGCAATTTACGAACATTACCTCCCAGACAGGGCAACCGGACCCGTACCCAAAGGCATAGTGGGTGCTGTGCTTAGCATTGCCGACAAGATAGACACAATCGTCGGTTGTTTTGGAGTCGGATTGATTCCAACAGGCACTGCTGATCCCTTCGCGCTCCGCCGCCAAACCCTCGGTATTATACGCATTTTACTCGAAAAAGAGTTTCACATTTCTCTGAAACAACTAATAGACATAGCTTTACCCGGGTTGAAAAAATGGATAACGGAGCCGGAGAATTTGGTGAGATCGGGGGTACTAAACTTCTTCGAAGGTAGATTTCATCACTACATGGTCAACAACTACGGTTACAGTACGGACGTGGTTGACGCTGTCCTGTCAGCTGGTATGGACGACCTAGTTGAAGACATCAGGAAGATAGAAGCCCTTGCAGCTTTTAAGAGCCGTCCTGATTTTAACAGCCTCGCAGTAGCTTTTAAACGAGTTGTCAACATAATCAAGGAACCAGAAACATCTCCTGTTGATCCTACACTATTGCAAGAGGAAGCGGAAAGAGAACTCTGGGACAGAGTACAGGTGATAAGGGAGCGATTTTCATCGGCTTTATCGGAAGGAAAATATGAAAAAGGGCTGGAAGAGCTCGCAACCCTAAAACCTGCCATTGATAGGTTTTTTGATTCCGTCTTGGTGATGGCACAAGATGAATCTCTGAAGCGGAACAGGCTTGCCATTCTCACCAGCATTAAAAACCTTTTTGATCGGGTTGCAGATTTCCGTAAGATTCATTCAGAAGGATAGCAACAAAGAATTTTCTCTTTTTCTATTGAAGGGCCGCAGAAAAGATAGGCCTTTATCACAGACAGCTTTCTGCGGCCTATGCCTTTTATGTTCTGTAAGCCGTCCAGCTTTGAAAAAGGCCGTTGTTTCACAATTTCTTCCACAATTCGATCAGATAGATACGGAATGGTACTGAGCACAAAGGGTGGACATGTATTTACATTGATTGGAAATCCAAGTGCCCGCCTAAACATAGCATTCATTGACAGCACCCGCACCATGACACCATTTTCCCTGCCCTTCTCTACAACCACTGCGTCACCTGATTTGATCAAAGGTTTTTTATCTTCACCGCACCGTTTGTCCCCAATGTCAATACCGGACATCTTTGCTATAGAACTCAAAGACACAAAACTACTCTTACCATGACAGGGAACCGCTATGACACCATCTTTCACAGCATTGTCATGCAGGGATTTTACTTCTACAAAAGCGTAAGTCGTTCGTTTCAACCCTGTTTCAGGCGGGCGCAATTTTGCAAAAAGGGAAATCACCCCCAGAATGATAACAATTGCAAACCCGAATCTTAAAAGGTTTTTTTCCATTCTTATTTGTTTTCAACCATCTTTTGTTCATCTTTATATAACTTATAAGTAATACTATCCACGAGAGCCTGCCAGCTTGCTTCAATAATGTCGTGAGAAACCCCTACAGTTCCCCATGTATCTCTTCCGTCCGATGATTCTATAAGAACCCTAACTCTGGAAGCAGTCCCATGTCTGCCTGGTAGAACTCTAACCTTATAATCAACAAGCTCCATTTCTTTTATCTGAGGATAGAACCTCTCAAGCGCCTTGCGGAGAGCATTGTCAAGAGCATTTACCGGACCTTGCCCCAGTGCTGCAGTGTGTTCAACCTGACCACCAACGCGGATCTGAATGGTAGCTTCGGCCACAGGTGCATCCCCGTCTTCTTGCTTCTGGTCAATAACCCTGAATCCCAGTAACTGGAAATAGCGCTTTGTTTCCCCTATGGCCCGTTTTATAAGGAGCTCAAGGCTGGCTTCTGCCACCTCAAATTGAAATCCCTCAAGCTCAAGCTGTTTTATCTTTTCCAGTACATCCCTGGCTATGGGATCGTCTTTCGAAAACCTCAAACCAAACTCGTCGGCCTTAAGACGAATTGTTGTCTTGCCAGAAAGTTCGGAAACGAGGATCCTTCTTTTGTTGCCCACAAGCTCTGGATCTATGTGTTCATAAGTCCTGGGATTCTTTTCAACGGCACTAACGTGAACACCACCTTTATGGGCAAAGGCGCTTCTGCCAACAAAAGGCTGGTACTTGTTGGGGGGTATATTGGCAAGTTCTAGAACGAAACGGCTAATATGACGCAACTTCCTGAGGTTACTCAATGGCAGACACGGAATATTCAATTTTAAACATAGGTTGGGAATTATAGAACATAAATTCGCATTGCCACATCTTTCTCCAACGCCGTTTATTGTACCCTGGACGTGGGTAACACCTTTTCGGACCGCTTCTAGTGTATTTGCGACGGCCAGATCCGAATCATTGTGGGCATGAATACCTAAGCGAACATCGGGAAACCTTTTTCTGGTTTCTTCAATTATTTCCCCAATCTCCGAAGGCAAAGATCCTCCATTGGTGTCACACAAAACAATTGTAGAAGCCCCGGCTTTATAAGCCTGTTCGATGGTAGCTAACGCGTAGTCTTTATCTTCTTTGAAGCCGTCAAAAAAATGCTCCGCGTCATAAATAACCTCAGGGACATGCTGATTGAGATAAGCTACACTATCGTAGATTATTTGCAGGTTTCGTTCCAGTGAGATCTTCAGAGCTTCCTTCACATGAACTGTCCAGCTCTTACCAAATATGGTCACGGCTTTAGTGCCGGCATCAACGAGCCCACGTAGGTTCTTATCCGACTCCGCTGAATTCATCGGGTGGTGAGTCGACCCAAAGGCGGTTATGACTGCGTTTTTGAGGTCATAATTTTTGATTTCCCGAAAGAAAAGGTAATCTTTTGGATTCGACTCAGGCCATCCACCCTCTATGTAATGAATACCAAATTCATCAAGTTTCAGGGCTATGCGAATCTTATCCTCCAGACTCAGCGCAAAGTCTTCGGCCTGGGTTCCATCCCTCAAAGTGGTGTCGTATAACACAACCGGTGGCTTCATAACTTACCTCACCTGTCGAATTTCTCTTCTTTCTCGAAAAACGCCCCATTTGGATCTTTGTGCAGTTCAAAGGCATCATGAAGGACCCGCACTGCAAGTTCTGTGTATTTCTCGTCTATGACACAGGATATTTTTATTTCAGAAGTGCTGATCATCATGATGTTTATGTTTTCTCTAGCGAGTGCAGCAAACATTTTCTCAGCCACCCCACTGTGGCTCTTCATTCCAACGCCCACAATGGATACCTTTGATATTCCATCGTCGCCGAGAACTTCACCAGCTCCAATTTTCCGTGACACATCCTCTACAAGTGACACCGCCTTCTTGTAATTATTCTTGGACACCGTGAATGATATGTTGGCACGCCCCGGTACACCACTGCTGCCCTGGATTATCATGTCCACGTTTATGTCCTCTTTGGCGAAGGGCTCAAATATCCTGGCAGCCATTCCTGGTACGTCGGGTACATCGGTAATAGTAATTCGAGCAACATTCTTGGTGTAGGTTATACCTGAAACGATAAACTTTTCCATAGTAGGGTCCTCCTGCGTAACCAATGTGCCAGGGGTATCCACAAAAGAGGAGCAAACCAGTATAGGCACATTATATTTCATGCCAAATTCTACGGCTCGAGCATGTAACACCTTGGCTCCTAGACTAGCCATCTCCAGCATTTCCTCGTAACTGATGCGTTTCAGTTTTCGCGCTTTTGAGCATATATTTGGATCGGTAGTGTAAACGCCATCAACGTCAGTGTATATCTCACATATCTCTGCCCCCAGGGCGGCAGCTAAGGCTACAGCCGTCGTATCTGACCCACCTCTGCCCAGGGTGGTGATATTCCCGCTGGCATCATAGCCCTGAAAACCGGCTACTGCCACAATCTTTCCATCACGAAGATGCTCCATGATAGTTTCGGTATTAATTGAACTAATGCGAGCTTCCCCGAAATGATCGTCGGTCATAATGCCTGCCTGATAGCCCGTCAGGGAAATGGCATCATAGCCCATATCCTTCACAGCCATACAAAAAAGTGCCACGGTTATCTGTTCACCTGTGGCTAAAAGCATATCCAGCTCTCGAGGATCCGGAGATGGGCTCACCTCCTTTGCTAGCTCAATCAGCCTGTCGGTATCACCGGCCCTAGCAGAAAGCACCACAACAACATCGTCACCTGCCTGTTTTCTCTTTACAACCCGACTGGCTACTGCTTTAATCCGTTCGACATTGGCAACGGAAGTGCCTCCATATTTTTGTACGACACGGGCCATGTCAGGAATCCTCCTCCGATCTCGAATTTTGTCGCGGGAACAAAGCTTTTAACATACCACAAAATTGAAGGGTAGATTTTTCTTCGATGAGTAATGCGTGGAATGGACAAAGTCAAAAAACCCCTTATCCGGTACGCGGCTGAAGATTTCTTTTTTCTTCAAACTCGAGGCTACCCAAGAGAAAGGGCACTCGAGATGGTGGGAAATCGATATGCCCTGACAAAGGATGAAAGGGATATACTGCGAAGAGGCATTTACGGTCAGCAGTCTGCCTTGAGCAGACGTGCAAAGCAAGGCACAGCATCCTGTTGGAGAGAGAAAATTCTTGAGATTGATGGACACAATGTTCATATCACCGTGGAAAGCATACTCCTGGAGCGAACCATCGTGCTGGCAAATGATGGGGTACTGAGAGATACGGCAGGGCTTTCCAGAACCTTTGAACCCGGCGATACCGCCTTTTATGTGGTGGAACTTATAGTCAGTTTCCTGCGCGAATTTACCCCTGAAAAGGTTGTTTTACTTTTTGACAGCCCTATGAGGAAAAGCGGTGAGCTAGCAAGAATATACAGAGAAGCTTTAACAAAACGGCAAATTCCCTGCGACAGCCATGCTGTCGCTGTACCGGAACAGCATTTTAATTACGCATCCTCCATTATAGCCAGTAGCGATTCGGCAGTCATGGACATGGCAACGTGCTGGGTCGATCTGCCAAGATTCGTAGCAACCTACAGGGACATTGAAATAAAATATTTGAACTTCTCAGATTTAATTAGAAACCCGATTTTCCCTTGACGAAGCCCATGACATGTAAAAAACTACCTGTCTAAACATTGACACATTCAAAATTGCTTAAAGTGGAGTGACCGTGACATGTTGTCGGAAAAAACCATATTGATTGTTGACGACGATGACACTTTGCTAGAAATTCTCGAAGATCGCTTCAAGAAAGAAGGTTATTCGGTAATATCCTGTAGGGGCAGTAAAGAGGCCATTGAAGGCATAAATAATCACGTAATACATGCGGCAATTTTGGACTTGGTATTGCCAGACGGCCATGGATTCGATGTGCTGGAGTATCTGAAAGAGTTGAACCCCAACTGCCCCATCATTATTCTCACCGGCCATGCGACCATATCAACAGCCGTCGATGCCATAAAAAAGGGAGCATATGACTATCTGACCAAACCTGTATCTTTCGAAGAGCTGCATCGGAAACTCAAGCAAGCTATGGAAATGTACGAATTGCGTCGAGAAAACGTTGTTTTGCGAGCCAAAATAGAAGAAAGGTGTCAATTTGAACGCATGATTGGCAAATCTGATGTGATGCAAAAACTGTATAGGATTATTGAGAGGGTTGCCGCAACCGATGCCACAGTACTCATCACGGGGGAAAGCGGAACAGGAAAAGAACTCGTAGCACATGCGATTCACCGCCTTAGCAAAAGACGTGATAAACCATTCGTACCGATAAATTGCGGTGCAATTCCAGAAGAATTACTTGAAAGCGAACTTTTCGGACACGAAAAAGGAGCTTTCTCTGGAGCTTTCAGGACAAGGCCGGGACGTTTTGAGATTGCAGATGGCGGAACTGTATTTTTAGATGAAATTGGGGAAATGAGTCTAAAGCTGCAGGTAAAGTTACTTCGTTTTTTACAGGATAGAAAGTTTGAGCGGGTGGGGGGAACTCGAACAATAAAGGTGAATATTAGGGTAATAGCGGCAACAAACCGCAACCTGTGGGAAGCTGTTAAAAAAGGTTCTTTTCGTGAAGACCTTTATTATCGGTTAAATGTAATTCCCATACACGTTCCTCCCCTTCGTGAACGTAAAGAGGATATACCACTTCTTGTTGAGCATTTTCTTTCTCGCCATTGCCAGACCAAGGGAATCCCTCTAAAAAACATTCAATCCGAGGTGCTTCAATGCTTCGAAAGGTACTCCTGGCCCGGTAACGTTAGAGAACTGGAAAACCTGATGGAACGCTTGGTTATATTATCAGAAGGTAATGAAATAACACTGCATGATCTCCCAGACAGATTTTTGACGAAAGAAGAGCGAGGGTCGGCCCCATTCCGAATCAAACTGGATGAGAAGGGCATACGTCTTAAGGAAATGCTTGAATCCATAGAAAGAGATCTAATCCTCCAAGCTCTGGAAAGAACGGGTGGAGTAAAGAACAAAGCTGCAAAACTCCTCGGTTTGAACAGAACAACCCTCATAGAAAAGATAAAAAAGTTTAAGATCCAATATCCTTCCTGAAGCCTGATGCTGATGGCATTGAATTTGCCCGCGTTACCGATGAACCGTCTTAAAACCAGAAAACGGTGCTAAACATGCGGAAAATATATGAAGCGTTTGCGTTTTTGGTAGTGTGTTCCGTCTTTTTCCTTGACACAATCAATGCAAATGCAACTACACTGCAACAACTTGGTGTCCAAAAAACCGAAGAAGGCTTCAGAACAATATTTTTTCTAAAAGGCGAGCTTCCAGAAAAGGTCAATACCAAAACTAGGCCTACCGTACGCGTGCAATTTACAAAATTTGAGGTATTGCCCAGTATCAAACCTGACGAAATTTTGACAACCAGTATAATCAAGGAAGTAAAATTTAAGACGGGGAAGAAGGGAACTATTACCATAACGATAGCCGATCCAAAAGCCCATGTTGAATACATAGTACTTCCCACAATCCCGCCTAAGCCGGGAACTTATCGTCTTATTTTTGACATTATACCTTCTGGCTATGTTATTCCAGTCGAAGAACCAACATCCCTGAAAACGAAGCAAGAAGAAAAAATTAAACCAGAGGAAAACGTTGTTTCTGAAAGGCAATGGAAAGTTAAAACAGTCCAAAAAGAAGCAACAACTAAAGCTGCTGAAATTGAAGCAATTCCTTTCGACGAATATATCTTTCGAGAAGCCGAAGCTGCTTTCCAACGAAGATACTTTAATAAAGCCTTAGTACTTTATAATAGCTATTTGCAAAGAAATAAGCTTGCTCACAGAAAACAAGTTTTGCTTCATAGAGCCATGGCTTATTATGAGCTTCACAAAGAAGAATGGCATAAATATGGGTTTGAGATGATACAATTGTTTGAGGAGGCACTGAAAGAAACAGGAAATATTTCAGAAGTTGCTAGAATACAGTGTATTATCGCCTCGCTTTATCGCAGGCTAGGCGTAGTTAATCGAGCAGAAAAGATAATAAATACTTTGATGAGCAAAAGTTTGCCATCAGAGGTTTTGGGCTGTATATGGAAAGAAATAGGTCTGATAAAACTCGCCAAACAGCAACCGGTGGAAGCTATATCAAGCCTTTATAAGGCTCTGAGCCAGCAGATAACCACCGGAGAAAGGGCAGAAATTCATTACACTATAGGTAAAATTCTTGTTGAAACCGGAGCTTACAAGGAAGCCCTATATCATCTTAACAATGCTATGGAGTTAGAACCAACTATTTATCAAAAGACACCGGATATCATTAAGCAGATTGGCACAGCGTTATTCGGTATGCGAAAATTCAAATCGGCACAACGAATGTTGATTTGGTACCTGAACCTCAAACCCGATAGCAAAGAAAAAGATCTTCTGTGGGCTCAAATTGCTGAATGCTTCTATCAGCAAAATAAACTTAAGCTGGCAGAACGATTACAAAACCATGTTATGGTGGAAATGCCGGACACTGAGGGTGCTTACATTATAATGTTGCGAAGAGCACAGATGCTGGAGCAGAAAGAGAAGTCCGGAATTTTCCAGGCGGAAATGGTATATGAAGAACTATCCAAAAAATCGCTCCCATTGCCCCTGAGGGAAATTACCTACTTTCGATGGGCAGTTCTTAATGTCAGAGAAGGCAAACTTGAAAAGGCACTGAAGATAGTAAACAACTATATTTCCACAACTCCCAAGAATATGCCCCTTGATAACTTTCTGGAGCTTAGAAGTAATATTTTAGCCCAAATAATTATTAATTTCAGATTAAAGGAAAAATATCAACAGATAGTAAAACTCTATGAACAATACCAAAACGACGTGCCTAAAACTTCGTCTGTTATAAAAGCCCTAGCCGAGAGTTACGAGGCTTTAGGTTCGCCGGACAGGGCTATTTCTTTCTACAAGGAATTGCTGAATTCATCTGGACAAAACTCTGAAGCCATCTTATTGAAACTGGCAAAATTAAGTTTTGAACTCAGAGATTTGGATGGTTCGTTAAGTTATCTAAATCAGCTCAAGAGCGATGCATTCCTCAAAGAAAAGCTTCTACTGCTGGTAAAAATAAAACGAGAGCAAAACGACTGGAAAGGAGTTCTGACTTCGCTCAACAAACTTTTGGCTAAGGATAATTCCTACTTAAAGGACAAAAACCTCACACTCTTATATCTTGAAGCCTTGATTAAAAACGAACGATGCAATCGGGCTATGGAGTTTGCAAAACAAGCGATTCAGAACACAGCAGGACTGACCAAAAAAGAACAACTCGAAATATATAAGGCAAGGATGCAGTGTGCCATACACCTGAAAAAACTAAACGAAGCCATAGCTGCAGCTCACAAAGCTATAGAAACAGCCGACGAGGAGGATGTCAGGTGTGGTCTTCTCTATCAGCTTTCCAAACTTTACAAGCAACAAGGCAAAACGAAGGATGTGGAATTGTGTTTGCAAAAACTTGCTCTATGTAAGAGCGAATTGTGGAAAAGGTTCGCGGAACAGGAACTTAGCTTTATGAAACTCAATAGAAGGACAGAACAACAATGAAACCGAAAAGAGCTTTTAAAATATTACTCATAGGTCACTGCCAGATACCCGAGAAACAGATACTCGAACGGGGATATACCGTCACACGCCTTGAACGGCTCACATCACCGCCTTCGCCTGATGGAGGTCAACTGGCTTTCATAGCTCATGATGATATGACAACAACCTTGAAGACCATTTCGGATTTGAAAAGACAGTACCCTGAACCATATGTCATAATTTTGACTAAAAAGCCTAGTTTCGAAGAAACAGTCCAGCTAATAAAAAATGGGGCTGACGATATGTGGGTTCTTCCTACACCGGACGAAAAATTTCTAGAAACAATAGAATGGGTAAGGAAGAAATTCTTCGAGGACTTGGATTTCAGGGAAGCTGATGTCGAAAGACCAATCATAACGGTCAGTCCTTTGGTTATGGAATTAAAGAAGGTGGCCAAACAGGTGGCTTACAGTGATGCAACTGTGTTTATTCGGGGAGAAAGTGGAACTGGGAAAGAGCTTTTTGCCAGGTTTATTCACAAACACAGTCGTCGTGCCGGAGGGCCTTTTGTGGCGGTAAATTGTGCGGCGATTCCGGAGAATCTTTTGGAAAGTGAGCTTTTTGGATATGAACGAGGAGCCTTCACAGGCGCAACAAGGTCCAAACCGGGCAAATTTGAGCTTGCCAGGGGTGGAACGTTGTTCTTGGATGAGATAACGGAAATTCCTGTTCATTTGCAAACAAAGCTTTTGAGGGTGCTTCAGGAAGGTGAAGTGGACAGGCTTGGTGGTCGCTTTCCTGTCAAGGTGGACGTTAGGGTAATAGCTTCATCGAACGCGTCGGTTGAAAAGCTAGTTCAAGAAGGAAAATTTCGAAAGGACCTGTTCTACAGATTGAATGTTATTCCCTTAAAGATTCCACCGCTCAGAAAGAGGCCTGAAGACATAGGCCCCATAAGTGAATTCCTTCTGGAAAAGTTCGCAAGAGCCTACGATATGCCGGTAAAAAAGCTATCGAAAGAGGCGCTACAAAAACTGAAGAGTTACACCTGGCCCGGCAATGTTCGGGAGCTAGAGAACGTCATTCAAAGAGCTATTTTGCTCAGCCAGGGTGATGAGATCAAGGCTTCTGCCATCATATTTGACGACATCGAAGCTCCTACAACCGACGGGCACTTCGAAGAAGTTATGCCAATCCGAGAAATGGAAAAAAAGATGATATTTAAAGCCCTCAACATGACCAATGGAAACCGCACCAAAGCGGCGAAAATCCTTGGTATCACGGTCAGAACCTTAAGAAACAAGCTCAAGGAATACCAGGCTCAGGGATTTTTGAACTAACATTTTTGGCACTTCTTTTGCTCTTATTTTGATCGCTGACGAACCTGATTTCAAAGGGGGTGTAAGCGATGAAACCGGAAGGTGTTTTTGATCGAACAGTGGAGTTAATTGAAGATCGATTGACGATAAACGCCCGTCGCCAAGAAGTCATTGCGGCAAACATATCGAATATAGACACTCCAGGCTACGTAAGTAAGGACCTATCCTTCGAGAAGGCTCTTGAAGAAGCAATGAAACCCAGAATACGTTTGGTATCAACACATCCTGATCACATCGATATTCCGGAACCTACGGAAGTTGTTCACAAAACTGCTCATAATCCAGAGGTTGTACAGACAGGCCCTGTGGACCTTGAAGAGCAAATGACAAAGCTCGCCAGGAACAACCTTGAATATCAATTTCTAGTCACCATGCTTAATAAAAAATTCGCCCTGTTAAAACTAGCCATGTCCGAAGGAGGTAGATAAAAAATGAACTTTGAAAAAATATTGAAAATTTCAGCGTCCGGCTTGAGGGCCAACAGGGCATGGATGACGGTGGTAGCATCAAACCTGGCGAACATGAATACTACTAGGACAAATGATGGTAAGCCCTATCGCCGCCGCACCATTATTTTCGAAGCGGTTCCGGTCGAAGATGACCAATTCAGAACGATGCTTCGGAGAGAAAAAGAATCCCTACAGATGGTCAAGGTAGCCGATGTTATCCCAGATGGCAGGGATTTCAAGAAAGTATACGACCCAACTCACCCCGATGCCGACAAGGACGGTTTCGTTCTCGTACCTAACATAAATCCTGTAGAAGAAATGGCAAATCTTCTTGAAGCATCAAAGGCTTACGAAGCAAACCTCGCAGTTTTTGAATCCACGCGACAGCTCGCCATAAAGGCTCTTGAACTCGGAAAATAAGAAAGGAGGCTGATTATGTATATAAAGCCGGTTGACTTGTCGGTTCCCGAAAGTGAACAAGCCTCCCGATCTTCGGTTGAATCTACCAGGGCAGACGCTTCCTTCGTTGATGAACTGAAAGATAAGATAGAAAAAGTAGATCAGCTTCAGCACTCGGCGGAAAAAGCAATGCAAGAAGGTGCCATAAAGGGAGCACAGGACATTCATGAAGCCATGATACGACTTCAAGAAGCGGAAATCAGTCTCAGATTTCTAATCCAGGTCCGCAATAAAGCACTGGAAGCCTATCGTGAGATTATGAGAATGCAAATATAGCTCTAGAGGGGTGAATGGGCCATGGCTCTGGGAAATATTGGGACGGCTGCAACCGCTATTTGGCAAAGGTTCAACAAACTGCCGCTACCTCAGAAGATATTCCTTGTAGGTAGTTTGCTAGCGATAGTCGGAAGCGTAAGCTACGTGATTTATCGTATAAATCGTCCAGAGTACACACTCCTTTATGGGCGCATTCCCGAAAAAGACATGGCCTCAGTTGTAGAATACCTGAAACAGCAAAAGGTTCCATACAAAATTGAAGCCGACAAAATTTTTGTACCAAAAGATCGCCTTTACGATATACGTCTTGCAATGGCTAAGGAAGGCATTCCCAAAGGAAGTGGAGTGGGGTTTGAAATATTTGATGAACAAAAGCTGGGAAGTACGGAATTTGTTCAGAAAGTAAATTATCAGCGCGCCCTTCAGGGAGAACTGGCCCGCACCATAGCGGAAATGGAGAAAGTGGAAGAAGCCAGGGTACATTTGGTCCTGCCAGAAGAATCGCTTTTTGTGGAGGACGAAAAGCCCCCAAGTGCTTCAATAGTGCTTAAATTGAAACCAGGCGTAGAGCTTTCGCCCAGGGAAGTTCAGGGCATAGTGCATTTGGTATGTGGGGCGGTAAGAGGGCTTTCGCAAGAAAATGTAACCATCGTAAGCACTGACGGAAAGGTGCTTTTTGAACGGGACACAATACAGGCATCCTTCGAGCTGACAGACCTTCAGCTGAAGTACAAACGAAAGCTGGAGCAGGAGCTTCAAAGAAAAGTGCAATCTATGCTGGCATCAGTACTGGGCGATGAAGATGTAATTGTGCGCGTTTCCGCGGATATTGATTTTAACCAGGTCACTGTTACGGAAAATTTTTACGATCCTGATAGTGCGGTAATACGCAGTCAACAAAGAAGCATAGAAAAGTCTAAGGGATTAGCGGGAACACCCAAAGGAAATCCTGATGTTCCGATCAACGTGGAAAGCAAGCTTTTGGTGAACCAGCCACCTGGAAAGTCGGCAGAAGCAAAGGAGCAAAGTTTTGAACGACAGGAAGAAATAACAAATTACGAAATGAACCGCACGGCCAGAAAAGTAGTTTACAGTCCTGGAACTATAAAACGGCTCTCTGTAGCGGTAGTGGTGGACGGCCCCTATAAAGAGGAGGTGTCTAAAGGCGTTATAAAAAAGATTTTTGTGGGCCGTTCCGAGCAAGAACTGAAGGTTATTGAGGACGTGGTGAAAAAAGCCGTGGGATTTGATGCGGATCGAGGGGATCAGGTTACGGTTTCTAATATTCCGTTTGCATCAGAGCTGGTACCAAAACCGGCGCCACCAAATCGATGGATAGCTCTTCTAAAAGAATACCAAAAAACCATCATAAACGTTCTTATAGCCATACTGGTGTTCTTCTTTGTCGTACGACCTCTTATGAAAAAGATTGAAACCATTGTTACGGAGAAACCTCCAGAAGAGATTCCTGCAGAAGAAATTCCCGCTCTTCCTGAAGAGGAAGAAATTCCAAAGGCCTTGACTCCTCGTCAACAGGCAATAGCTTTAGTTCAGGAACATCCGGACAGGGCGGCAGAAATAATTAAGGCGTGGTTGAATGAAACAACTTAGTAACGCGGAGTTTGTCCTATGGCCGAAAGGAAAGAAAAAGAACTCAGCGGCCCCCAGAAAGCCGCAATCGTTATGCTGGCCCTTGGGGAGCAGGTTGCTGGTCAGGTCCTAAGACACCTAACCCCAGAAGAGATAAAGAAACTAGGTGTTGAAATGACCGAACTTCGCCAGATGGATCCGAAAGTAATTGAAAAAACTCTACAGGAATTCAATCAGGAATTTTCCGATGAAGACGCTATAAGGTTGACCGGTGACGAATTCCTGAAGAGGGTGCTTCCATCAGCGTTGGGGTCTGACGGAGCTAAACAAGTTATGCATATGATAGAAAAAGAGCATGAAAAGACTCCCTTTAAAAATATAAAGGATTTGGACCCACGAGTTCTTGCAAATTTTCTCAAAGCGGAACATCCACAAACAATAGCCCTTGTGCTGGTTCACCTCGGTGAAGAAAAGGCAGCCCAAGTCATGGCATACTTGCCTGAAGCCCTGCAATTTGAAGTGTTGACCCGTATAACAGCACTCGAAACAGTGCCGACGGAGCTGGTGCTCGAAATAGATGAAGCTTTGGAAAATGAGCTTTTATCCATAGGAAGCGAAATGCAGCAGATGCTTGGTGGCGTTGCAAAAGCAGCTGAAATACTGAACCGTTGCGACAGGAAAACCAGTGATCGGCTGCTACAGGCTCTGGAAGAAGCTGATGCAGAACTGGCCGAAAAAATCAGAAAGCTCATGTTTGTCTTCGAGGATCTTGTAAACGTACCCGACCAGGGCATAAGAGAACTTCTCAAAGAAGTGGACAACAAAGACCTGGTTGTCGCCCTTAAGACCGCTTCGGAGGAGCTGAAAGCGAAAATTTTCAAGAATCTATCGAAGCGCGCCGCTCAAATGCTTGAAGAAGACCTTGCCGTCCTTGGCCCCGTTCGCCTCAGCGAAGTCGAACAGGCTCAGCAAAAAATTCTGGAAGTGGCAAGAAGGCTCGAAAAAGAAGGCCGCATAGTTTTGGCCGGAGGCGAAGGAAGCGATGCCTTTGTCTAAAAAGCTTATTAAAAAAGGAGAGGATCTAAACGTTAAAAGCTTTGCGTTGGAATTCTTTAGCCCGAAAGAAGCTTCCAGAGAGATGGAAAAAATCCTTCGTAAGAAGGAAGATGTGCAAACATATAGCTTTCTAAGGTTTGACAATGACTTGAGTGTTCATAAAGAGGAGCCATCTACACCTTCCCTGGAAGAGTTTGACGAACCGAACGAAGTACAGATGGTTCAGCAAGAAACCTCAGAATCCATCTCCTCTGATACCGTAGTAGATTCCAAAGATCATTCTCCAGATCAGCTAGAACCTTTTGTTGTCCCAAATATAAAGCAACTTGCAGATGAAGAGATCGCAAAGGCTCGAGAGGAAGCAGACCGCATAAAGCAGGAAGCCTTCGAAAAAGGTAAAAAAGAGGGCTATGAAGCGGGATTTCAGCAAGGGCTCGGGGAAGCTTCGGAAATTACGAACAAATTGAAGAGAACTCTTAGTTCTATTGAAAACCTACCTCCTCAAATCCTGAGGGACTATAAAAGATGGTTAATTGAAGCAGCCTTTACGGTGGCAAAGCACATTGTACAAACAGAGTTGACTCAAAACCGTCAGCTTTATCTCAACATGCTAGAAAAACTGATAAAAAACTTGGAAGAAGACACGCCTATAACCATTTTCCTCAATCCGGAAGATATGGCATCTTTAAGACTTTCCACAGATCTGGAAGAATGGGCAAACCTACAGGGTCTTACTATTCGCTTCAAAGAAGATCCAACCCTTGAGCCTGGAAGCTGTCGTCTTGAAAACGACGTAGAACTTTTGGACGCTTCACTGGATAGCTGTATCAAAGAAATGAAACGAGAACTCTATGCGGAAATGGGGTCCTGAAGAATATGGAAGTTCGGGAAGCAAAGGTAGAAGATTATCTGAAATTGTGGGATCTGATAAAGGTAGTCAAAAAAGTAACACCATATGTTAAATACGGTAAAGTTGTGCGCGTGGTGGGAAACCTCATAGAAGTGGAAGGTTTAAATTGTGCGCTTGGGGAGCTTTGCTCTGTTTATCTTGATGATGGAAGTTCTGACGTCATAGTGGGGGAAGTTGTCGGATTTCAAAATAAGAGAATGAAGCTGAGCCCCCTGTCTCCGCTCAGAGGGATACGACCCGGTTGTCTTGTAAGGCGGTATGAATCATCGCATACATTTGCCGTCAGTGATGGTTTGATTGGAAGGGTCCTAGACGCAATGGGCCAACCGCTTGACGGCAGGGGTCCAATTCCTGCTGACGGTGTTCCCTATCCTCTTAAGGGCACATCGGTGAATCCACTTACCCGCCCACTGATTCGCCACCAGTTAGATGTGGGAATAAGAGCAATTAACGGATTGCTTCCAATTGGAAAAGGTCAACGCGTTGGAATTTTTGCTGGTTCTGGAGTCGGCAAAAGCACCTTACTTGGCATGATGGCACGATATACGTCGGCTGATGTTAATGTTATAGCACTGATTGGAGAACGGGGACGTGAAGTTCGGGAGTTTATAGAGCGAGAGCTTGGTGAAGATGGAATGAAGCATTCTGTTGTCATTGTTGCAACTTCGGACCAGCCGGCGACCCTAAGGATGCGGGGTGCATACCTTGCTTGTGCTGTTGCCGAATATTTTAGGGATCGGGGAATGGACGTGCTACTCATGATGGATTCTATTACGCGTTTTGCCATGGCAGCCAGAGAAGTGGGGCTCGCTGCAGGAGAGCCTCCCACGAGCAAAGGCTACACTCCCAGTGTCTTTAGTGCACTGCCGGAACTCCTGGAACGAGCAGGCAACTTTGAAACGGGTTCTATAACAGGACTTTACACGGTGCTTGTCGAAGGAGATGACCTTGATGATCCAATAGCCGATACCGTCAGATCGATACTGGACGGTCATATCGTGCTTGACAGAAATCTGGCACAAAATCGGCATTATCCTGCTATTGACGTTCTTAAAAGTGTTAGCAGGCTTACTGATCAGTTGTTAGATGAAGAACATAAACAGTTGGCAAAAAGGTTTATCGAAGTCCTGGCTCAATACCGCAGAAACGAAGACATGATAAGAATTGGAGCGTATGTAAAAGGCACGAACCCAGAAACCGATTACGCAATAAATATGATCGATAAGTTAAATGCTTACCTAAGGCAGCCTATTGAGGAACGATGCACCATTGAGGAAGCTCGTGCCATGTTGAAAGCACTTTTTGAATGAAGCTCGCCAAGGAGTGAAAGATTATGGCTTTTCACTTTCGTTATGAAAATCTCCTGCGGTACAGAAAGCAGCTTCTGGAACGGGAACAGTGCGAACTTGGCAAGATTCTGGCTCAATTGCAGAAAGTAGAAAATGAGTATAACGAACTGGAACAATTGAAAACTCAATATGATAGGCTTCTTGATGAGCGCGGAGAAAATGGAATTTCCGCAGAAGAATATATACTGCTCATGGAGAACAGGCAGGGGCTTGAATACAGGTTATCTCAAATGGAAAGAGTTCTACGGGAATGGCGAAAAAAAGCTGACATCCAGAGACAAAAAGTGGTGGAAGCAAAGAAAAATGTGGAAACCTTAGAAACATTGAAAAACATTGAGAGAGAAGAATACAGAAAAGAACAAAATCGAAGAGAGCAGAAAAATTCGGATGAAATAGCTATCCTCCGAAACCAAGGGGCAACCTATGAAGGTTAAGGGGCTATTCTCCGTCATTTTACTGATATCCTGCGGGCTCATTACTGCTACCGTAATTCAGGGACTTCATTTTATCAAGGAAATGAACTCTGGCAAAGGCATCCAAATAGCCAAAGAAATAGAAGCGGCTTATGCTCAGAACGCACCAAAATCGTCAGATAAGAAAGCCCACACCAGTAAATCAAACTCTGGTACCGATTCGGCTAAAAACCCTGCCGTAGATAAGCAAGCTCCTGCTGGAATTCCGAATAAAACAAACACTTCTTCGTATATCAAATACCTTGAGAAAAAAGAGAAAGAATTGGAAATGCGCGAAAAAGCCCTTAAGGAAAAGGAGGCACTCCTGAAAGAGCTTGAAAAGGATATCAATGCGAAGCTTGCAAAACTCGAAGAAATACAAAAGGGTATAGAAGAATTCAAAAAACAGCAGGCTCAATTGGCCAACCAAAAAATAGATTCACTCGTTAAAATCTACACAACCATGAAGCCAAAAGATGCAGCAGCCCTCCTTGAAAAGCTCGACGATGACCTTGTAGTAGAAATAGTTTCTCGCATGAAAACTGAACAGGCAGCCAAAATAATTGCCAGTATGAGCGTGAAAAAAGCTGCCGTTATAAGTGAAAAGCTTACAAAGACCCAAAAACCACCTTTTCCCTGATGGGGAAATAATTTCCCACTCCACTACTGAGATATTTCTCTGCTCTAAGTTATATAAGATATTAAAATTACTACTGCTTACCCCACGATGTTGCCTGGCATAGATTTTGTTTCTACACGGTGTGAATGGATATCGGGTAAATGGCAGGATAACTGAAAAGGGGGTTTAAATGGTTGTTCTTCAAGCTCCTGTAGAGATAGCTCATGATGTCCCTTTAAAGCCCGCAAAATCTAGAGTCAGTACAGGAAAAAAGACAAGCTCCAACGAAACAAAGGATTTTGAAAGAGTTCTTAACAAAAGTGCCAAACCAAGCTCAGAAGAGTCAATCTTTGAAGACCATCGGGCCAAACCAGTGAACGAAGATTCAGAAAAATCTCAGGAAAATAAAACAGATTTAGAGAGGGAAATAGAAAAGGTTGTAGCGGATCTGGGGTTAGCTTACTTCTTTGTGCCAATTGATAGGCCACATGAAACGTTGGAAATTAAATTAGATGACAAAAGCCTGGAGATTAAGGATATCCTTTTTCGTCTGGACGACGTGGAAGAAATGTTAATGAAACTCGGCATGCCTTCAGAAAAAATTGAACTTCTGGCTGCCATGTCTCAGGATGGAAGCTATATAGACCTGCCAACCTTGTTGAATTTCTTGAATGAAAAAACGAAAGAACTTGACAATATCAAGATCCCTGAGAAGATATGGAAAAAGCTCTTCAGAAACGCGGCACTTAAGCTGGAAAACTCTGCAAGTGAAAATAAGTCTTCTCAGAATACAGCTCAAATACCTAGGCTGGAAATCGCTAAAAAGGGGGAAGTATCCCTTCAAGAATTGAAACATATATTGAACCAGCTTCAAGAATGCCAGAAAGCTAGCAACAATAAGGTCATGTCCAATTCACCAAAAGTTCAGAGCAACATCAACCCCAAAAAGCAACTGAAGTTGTCAGAAAGGGCCATAAATTTGCGCACCGCAATACATTCGAGTTGTGAAAACAGCAATTCCAACCCAGCTCCATTTGAACCAGTGGAGTTGAACTTTAACCCAGGAACCAAGCCAACTCTTGACGTGAAATCGACAGAATTAAAAGGAATTGACATTCAAAAAATGGAACATGTCTTAAAGCCGGAGGCCATTCCCGTGGGTAATGAATCCACCAATTTTCAGCACTTCACCGACCAGGGAGAATCTTCTTTGGGGAGTCAAATGTTTTTCTGGGAAACAGGGCTCTCAACGCAAACCCCAGCCGGCATCAACGCTCCCAAAACCCTGCCCTTTTATTCGGCATCTTTTACGCCACAGTTAGCCACATATATACAAAAAATGATGAGCGAAGGCGTAAATCGGATCGTTCTTCACATCGAACCTCCAGACATGGGTATGCTCATTATCCGGATTCGCTCCAACTCGAATAAAGTATCAGCAAAAATATCTGTAGAACACGACGAGGTTAAAAATAACCTCGAGAAAAACCAGCAACTACTAAGGCAGTATCTGGCGGAACAAGGTCTTACACTGGAAGACTTCTCTGTAGATGTGAGCCAAGATGGATTTAAACAGGCTTTGTGGGAAAGGGCTCGAGACGCTGCAGAAAACGCCCATCGGACCACAACTGATATGATCACCTCGACTTCACCACCTAGCGAACCACCAATCAGCATAATTGCGGAACCCGGAGGAACGACTTTCTACTATTACGCTTGAGAGGTGAGACATGAAGCTCGGGGAACCGTACATAGTCGGTGCTTTTCCGGAAGAGAGCCAGCAGACCACAGACATTCAGCAGGTACAACTTTTGAAGTCAGATGCATTCCTCAAGCTGTTCACCACCCAACTTAAACATCAGGATCCCATGAACCCTATGGAACCCTATGAACTGGCTTCACAACTGGCCCAATTCAGCACTGTTGAATTACTCACAAAGGGCAATAAGTACTTGGAGAAAGGTGCCCAGTTTTTATCCTCGGTCAACAACCTGGAAGCTGTTAATCTCCTGGGTTTTCACATACAGGGCTACACGGATCTCATAACCGTAAAAGATGGACATCCCGTCGATCTGAATTTTACTCTGGAAGAACAAGGAACAGTAACCATAAACATTTATAATGAAAAAGGAATGATGGTTAAGTCCATTGAACGAGGCATGCTGACTCCGGGAGAATACGAACTTAACTGGGATGGTACCGATATGTACGGCAAGCATGTACCAGACGGAGATTACAAGGTTGAAATTCGTGTTCAATTACCGTCCGGCCATGAAGAAGTTATATACCCCAAAGCTGAAGGACGAGCAGGAGCGATTAAATTTGTTTCAGGTTTGCCATATCTTGTGCTCAACGATAAAACAGGACTCAAAGCACCAATTGGTTTCATTGTTCAGATTGATCAGCAAGAAAAAAATTCATCCGAGACGGAACAAAATCCTGAATAACACATAACAAGGAGGGGACTATGGCGGGAATTGGTACAGCGCTCTACACTGGTGTAAGTGGTTTGAGGGCATTTTCCACTGCTATTTCGGTGGTCAGCGACAATATAGCCAACGCAAGTACCACCGCTTTCAAAGCAAATGAGATCAGATTTGCAGATCTTGTCGGTGGATATTACTCAACTACATCTTCCTTCTTCGATCGTGAAGGCTCCGGTGCCATACCAATGGCAGTACTCACCGATTGGAGCCAAGGACCGCTTATACCAACTTCCAAATGGTCAGACATTGCGATAAACGGGGAAGGCTTTTTCCAAGTTCAAGACAGTAATGGAAACATCTTTTATACAAGAGATGGAAGTTTTTACGTTGATCTAAATGGCAACATGGTTAGTTATTTAGGTTATCAACTCCTGGATTCTAGTGGAAGTCCCATACAACTTGACCTCACCATGTACAGTAACTTTGTCATACAAAGTAATGGTGAAATATATGGTGTTGATGCCACCACTGGGCAGATGAGTTCGAGCCCACTGGCAACAATTGGGCTTGTAAACTTCCGAGATCCCAATGGACTAATAAGGGTCGGTAATAACCTCTTCAGGGAAGGTGCAAACGCTGGAAAGCAGGGACCATTTCAACCAGGCCAGAATGGTGTGGGGTACCTTATGAATTACACTATTGAAGGTTCCAATGTAGATCTGGCTGAGGAGCTTGTTAACTTGATCGTCTACCAGGCTAATTACAATGCTAATACAAAAACAGTATCCACTGCGGCTGATATGTTGAATGCCACGGTGAACATAGTAAGATAATGCATGCGCTTGGCACAAAGCTAGGACCAATAATGTAGTATTTCAACACGAAAAGGCGGTAGATTAGATTTTGTTGAAATGTTCGATTTGCTCGATCTCTTTTCCATGAGCTTTTGTGAGAAGAAGGAAAAACTGTTGATTCGCAACAAAAAGGATCGTATTGTAACGGGCGGTGTGCTTTAAGTATCCAAAATACACAGAATTTTCTAAATGGATCTTGCAACTCTAATCGGCATAGTACTCGCCTTTTCCCTGGTCCTCATCTCCATCATGATGGGGAGCGGGCTGGGGCTTTTCATTAACATACCATCTCTCATGATTGTCGTGGGTGGTACCATCGGTGCCACCATGGTACGTCACCCCTTGGCCGAAGTTATTGGAATGCTCAAAGTTGTTAAAAATGTTTTTTTTACCAAAGTCTGGAATCCGGAAGATCTGGTTAATAAATTCGTGGACTTTGCGGATAAAGCCCGTAAGGAAGGTATACTTGCGCTAGAGGAAGATCTACCCAACCTGGACGATACTTTCCTCATCAAGGGTTTGCAACTGGCAATAGACGGAATGGAACCTGATGCCATTAGAGAAATACTAGAAACGGAGATCGAGTACTTACAAGAAAGGCATTCTGCTGGTGCCGAGATTTTGGACACAATGGGAACTTTTTTCCCGGCAATGGGAATGATTGGAACTCTTATTGGCCTTGTCCAGATGCTGCAAACTATGGAGGATCCTTCTACTATTGGTCCGGCCATGGCGGTAGCGCTTTTGACAACTTTTTACGGTGCAGTTGGAGCAAATCTTATCTGTCTTCCTATGGCCGGAAAATTAAGAACTCGAAGTAAAGAGGAAACCTTAGTAAAAGAAATGATTATAGTTGGCACTATTAGTCTTGCAAATGGAGAAAATCCTCGGCTACTTGAGCAAAAACTCCACGCCTTTTTGCCACCAAGCAAACGTGTAAGCCGCTTTGAATAGTGCTTCAGGAGGTTATGAAAAATGCCCGATCCAAAAGAACAAAACCAAGCCCAGGAGCAGGAAGAAGGGTCAGGAAAAAAGTCAAAGCTGAAACTGATTATATTAGTAGTTTTAATCGTCGCTCTGGGAGGTGGTGGCTTCTTTGGTTACAAAAAGTTTTTCGGCAAGAAAAGCGAGGAAGTAGCAGAAGAACAGAAACCAACAATTCCTCAAACGGTGACTTATCAGCTCGATACCTTTTTGGTGAACCTTGCCGATCCAGGAGGAAAGAGATACCTTAAATTGACAATGGAACTAGAGCTGGATAATTCAAAAGTAATCGACGAAATAACGAAAGAAAACTTCAAGATTAGAGACACTATATTGCTCATTCTCTCGAGCAAAGAATTCGACGACATATCCACCGTCGGAGGAAAACTGGCGTTGAAAAAGGAAATTATGGCAAAACTTAATGGAATGCTACATACAGGTAAAGTGTTAAACATTTATTTCACCGAGTTTTTGGTTCAATAAGCAATCGGTTTTTACCATGGAAAAGATCCTTTCTCAGGAAGAAGTAGACGCCCTGCTCAGAGGGCTCAGTGACGGAGAAATCGAAACAGAGCAGGAAGAACCTGAGGAAGTTTACGAAGACGGCATACGGCCTTACGATTTAACAGCTCAGGACAGAATAATTCGAGGGCGAATGCCCACCCTTGAAATAATCAACGAGCGGTTTGCAAGGCTGTATCGTGTCAGCCTGTCCAGTGCTCTTAGGCGTGTAGTCGATATTTCCACAACTCAAACAGATATGCTTAAATTTGGTGAATTCATGAAAACTCTCCCAGTTCCTACAAGCCTTCACATTATCAGAATGGAACCACTGAGAGGACATGCTTTATTGGTGATAGAAAGCAAACTAATTTTCAACTTACTAGAGTGCTTTTTTGGTGGCACTGGAAAGAGTCACTTCAAGATAGAAGGACGCGATTTTACATCCGTTGAAAACCGTATAATAATGAGGGTTGTGAAAGGTGTGCTCACGGAATTAGAAAACGCCTGGCGTCCTGTTATTCCTGTCGACTTTCAATATGTCAGGAGCGAGGTGAACCCTCAGTTTGCTGCAATAGTACCCCCTAGTGATGTTGTTATCGTGGTGCACTTCGAGTTTGAACTTGAGCATAGTATAGGAAAAATGCTGTTGTGTTTGCCCTATTCTACAATCGAACCAATAAGATCCAAACTACATGCTAGTTATCAGAGCGATCAGCTAGAAATTGACGAAACATGGCTTAAACGCCTTAAAAAACGAATCTGCGAAGTTGAAGTGGAAATCGTGGCAGAACTGGGTAAAACGCACATCACTGGAGAGGAGCTGATCCAGCTCGATGTTGGGGATGTTCTGGTTTTGGACCAGGACGTTGACAGCCCAATAAACGTACTTATTGAAGGAATTGTTAAGATGAAAGCTTTTCCCGGAATTTTCAAAGGCAGCAAAGCAATAAGAGTAGAAGAATTCATCTATCCTGAAACCGACTAAGGAGGTCTTATAATGGCCGAAGAAGAAATCAAAAACGCAGAAGCACAGTTTCCTGACTTAGAAACCTCGGATAAACCGGCAAAAAGTGAGCGGGTACGTGATTTAGACTTTCTACTGGATATTCCCTTAGAAGTTTCCGTCGAATTGGGACGAACCCGTATTCTCATCAATGATCTCCTGCAACTGGGGCAGGGATCAGTCATAGAACTAACCAAGCTAGCAGGAGAACCCCTCGAAATACTGGTGAACGGAAAGCTTATAGCCAGAGGGGAACCAGTAGTGGTCAACGAAAAATTTGGAGTTCGTATAACTGATATCATAAGCCCGATAGAACGTGTAAAACAACTTGGATCTTAGAAGCCGTGCCAGACCAGTCGTTTGTTTACGCATTGCTTAAAATGACAATTGTTCTTCTCGTCATCATCGGCCTGATATTTGCTCTATATTATTTTCTGAAAAAGCAAAAACTGGGGTTTTTGACAGGGCTGCAAAATGAAGGCACTATACAGGTTAGAGGAAGGCAATATCTGGGACCTAAAATGTATCTGGTTCATGTAGAATGGGAGAATTCAATCTTTTTGTTAGCAGTAACCGCCGACAAAATAAAGGTACTGAAAGAAATAGAAATGGACATGACAAACAAAGACAAATTATGACCCGGTTCCGACCAACTCTGCCTATGAATTTCTTAATTTTTGCCTTGGTTAGCGTTTTTTTCGCCATTTTCATAAACACGCAAACATCATACGCCGCCCGCTTCAACATACCGCCCTTTTCCATTAACCTAGATTCTCCGGACGCTCCCCGTCAGTTATCCGGTGTTATGCAAATTGTCATTATTTTGACTATACTTTCTGTTGCTCCGGCGATATTATTATTAACCACATCGTTTACTCGCCTGGTTGTGGTGTTCTCTTTTCTGAAACATGCCCTTGGAACCCAGCAAAGTCCACCTAACCAGGTGCTCGTATCGCTGGCGCTTTTCATGACCTTCATCATAATGCAGCCTGTGTGGAAGGAAGCCTATGAGAATGCCTATGTCCCATACCGCGACGGTTTGATATCTGGAGATCAGTTTCTGGTTAAGGTGCAACAACCCTTTAAACAATTCATGCTCAAGCACACAAGAAAAAAGGATCTCGCCCTCTTTGTTTCTATGTCAGGAAGACCTAAGCCTAAATCCCCCGAAGAGCTCTCAATTATGACAATTATACCCGCCTTTGCAGTAAGCGAAATAAAAACAGCCTTTGAAATAGGGTTTTTGCTTTACATACCTTTTTTAATACTTGACATGGTAGTGGCCAGTATATTGCTCTCTATGGGTATGATGATGCTTCCCCCTGTGATGATTTCACTACCCTTCAAGATAATGCTCTTCATACTCGTAGATGGCTGGAATTTATTGGTAGGATCGTTGATGAAAAGCTTTGGCTGAAGCCTGGAGGCAACATGACACCGGAATTTGTAGTAGGCTTGGGCAGACAGGCCCTAGAAACCATGCTTGCAGTAAGCCTACCGGTTCTGTTGATCAGCCTGATTGTGGGGGTTTTGATAAGTATATTTCAGACGGTAACTCAGGTACAGGAAGCTACCATTACCTTTGTGCCTAAAATTATCGTGACCTTTCTATCACTGCTCATATTTGGAAACTGGATGATAGCAAAATTGACTGATTTTACTCAGAGGATTTTAGAAAACATTCCAAACTGGATAAGGTGATTGATGAAGTGACTTGGGTTAATATGTGCTGATTCGCAGAAGGTTGTCGAACGTGGAGGTGTGGTACATCTCAATTAACCATGTCCTAACTTTCCTGGCGATTTTTCTTCGAGTAAGTATCCTTCTATTTGTTCTCCCTTTTTATCGAGGTACTGAGTTGCCCACATCTTTCAAGGCATTGCTTGCCCTTTTCATAGCGCTGATCTTTTACATCCCCCTGTCTTCAAAAATACCGCCAGTGAATACCAACCCTATCGAGCTGGCCAGCGTGGTTATCGGTGAAATGATATTGGGCATTATCTTTGCCATGACCGTTCTTTTTTTCCTCGGAGCATTTGAAACAGCTGGAGACATTATAAGCTTTCAAATGGGCTTCGGCTTTGCTAGAGTAGCGGATCCAGTAACAGGAGTGCAGATAACCCTTATAAGCAGGTTCTTTCAAATCTTTGCTTCACTTCTATTTTTCGCACTGAACGGTCACCACTTTTTCATAAGAGCCCTTTACACAAGTTTTGTCAAAATCCCGCCGGGCTCATTCTTTGAATCTATGGAGCATCTCCAACTCGACCGCATTATAAGCCTCAGTGGCTTGATTTTCACCTTGGCCTTTAAAATAGCCGCACCCATTATAATTGTGCTTTTCATCAGCGAAATTGGCATGGGACTAATCGTAAAATTCGCCCCCCAGATTAATATACTCGTCGTAAGCTTTGCATTAACTATCATCGTTGGTATTCTTTTTGCTGCGCTATCCATCGGAGAATGGGCACAGGCAATACAGGATTCTTTTAAGGAATTGTTCCTTTTTATCTTTAAGGTGCTTATTTAGCTGGATTCCAAAAAGTTTAGTTGAGCCTTTGCCATGCCGGATAGCGCGCAGGAACGAACCGAGAAACCGACCCCAAGGCGCATCCAAAGGGCCAGAAGTGAAGGAAAGCTTGCAAAAAGTCGAGAACTAAATTCGCTGGCTTCTCTTATTGGCGCTGTTCTTGGCCTCTGGCTGGGAATCAAGTTGATTTTTGACGAAATGAGACACTTTATGGACGTTCTGTGGGGAAACGGCTTTCAAATTATTCGCTCTGATGAATTAAGCACTTTCACAATCGCAGAAAACGCAGCTCGCTCCTTTTTCATAATGATCGGACCCACCGTGGGCTTAAGTCTGATCTTTTCCATCGCCGCCAATTACTACCAAAATGGCGGTTTGCTTTTGCTCTGGAAACCTCTTGTACGTTTTGATTTCTCTGTACTCAATCCTGTCAACGGTCTAAAGCGCCTTTTAAGCCTCCGCTCTTTAACAGAACTTGCTAAATCAATAATAAAATTCCTTGCCGTCTCTTATGCCCTCTATTCCGTTATAGCCGGCAAATACAACTTTCTGATTCCAACAACTCTCCAGGAACCTTATGATATTTTCAAAACTATTGGCTTTTTGACATTTCATCTTTTCTTGCGTGTAATTTCTATAATGTTGGTCCTCTCCTATTTGGATTTGAGGTACCAGAAGTGGCAGTACATAAAAGATCTTATGATGACGAAACAGGAAGTAAAAGAGGAGCATAAACAAGCTGAAGGGGATCCGCGGATTAAGTCTAAAATCAGAGCAAAACAGTTGCAGATAGCCAGAGCTCGGATGCTGGGCCAGGTTCCCGAATCTGAGGTGGTCGTTACCAACCCAACACATTATGCAGTAGCTCTCATGTACAAACCTGAAGAAATGGAAGCACCAAAAGTGGTGGCAAAAGGTGTAGACTTCATGGCTAAGAAAATTATAAAAATCGCCAGACAACATGGCGTGCCAATTGTTCACAATCCGCCGTTGGCACGGGCTTTGTATCGTCAGGTACCACTGGAAAGTACTATACCCGTTGAACTTTACAAGGCCGTGGCAAAGGTTTTGGCTTATGTCTATCAACAACGAGGAAAGTTCGCGAGAAAACGATAAGGAATAGAACACCATGGCGGAAGCTCAGAAAGCTACAATGGAAGTGGGATTCCTGAACAAGCTGAAAAACATATCCGACGGCGACGCCATAATGGGTATAGCCATCGTCGCCATCCTTGCTGTAATGCTCTTACCCCTACCTGGCTCAATGCTTGACATTTTTCTGGCTATAAATATCTCCTTCGCTATTGTCATTCTTTTGACAGCAATTTATACACTCAAACCACTGGACTTCATTATTTATCCCTCCCTTCTACTGGTTACCACACTGTTTAGGCTCGCTCTTAATGTGGCCAGCACCAGGTTGATTCTTCTACATGGACATGAAGGGCCATCTGCTGCGGGTTATATCATACAGGCTTTCGGACATTTTGTTGTGGGTGGCAATTACGTCGTCGGGCTGGTGGTCTTCATTATATTGGTGATCGTGAATTTTGTCGTGATAACGAAGGGCACTGAGCGAATTTCAGAGGTTGCCGCTCGTTTCACGCTTGACGCCATGCCCGGCAAACAAATGAGCATAGATGCCGACTTAAATGCAGGGCTCATAAACGAAGAAGAAGCCCGACGCCGTAGGGAGCTTATTGCACGTGAAGCAGACTTCTACGGTACTATGGATGGTGCCAGCAAATTTGTAAGAGGAGACGCCATTGCGGGGATTCTCATAACCATGATTAACATCCTCGGCGGGCTCACCATAGGTGTTCTTCTCCAGGGAATGCCGATCAAAGAAGCCCTTCAAACTTACACAATCCTTACCGTCGGAGACGGACTGGTCTCACAAATTCCTGCCCTTGTTATTTCTACATCTGCAGGCATACTGGTCAGCCGTGCAGAAACCGAGATGGGGTTGGGCCGAGCTTTCGCCAAGCAGTTCCGACTTCAACCTCGACCTGTTGCGCTCGGCGGTCTTATGCTATACGGCCTTGCGCTTGTTCCCGGTTTTCCAGCGTTCCCGTTGTTTCTGGTGGGTTCCACCTTGATTGGAATTTCCTGGTACCTTATGAAACGTATTGCAAAGGCCCGTGAAGAATTGGAAGAAAAAGCTCCAGAACCGGAACCAGCGGCTGCACCACCAGAAGTGCAGGAATTACCACCTCCGCTGGAGCCATTGCAACTCGAGGTTGGCTATGGTCTTATCCCGCTAATTGATGAAACCCAAGGTGGTGATATGCTTCAAAGGATAAAATCCATCAGAAGGCAACTGGCAATTGAAAGAGGAATTGTAGTTCCACCTCTTCATATCAAGGATAATCTTCAGCTCAAGCCCATGGAGTATAGATTACTTCTTAAAGGAAACGTAGTCGGTAAAGCAGAACTCATGGCGGGACATTTATTGGCTTTAAGTCCTGGTGAAGTTTCCCACGAAGTCCAAGGAGTCCCGACAAAAGATCCCGCCTTTGGCCTTCCCGCTATGTGGATACCGGAGGCCAAAAAGGATGAAGCAGCAAAAGCCGGTTACACGGTAATCGACCACTCCACGGTGATGGCCACTCATCTTACGGAACTGTTCAAACGATATGCTGATCAGCTACTAAGCCGTCAGGTGGTACAGCAACTCCTGGATCACCTGGCCGAAACACAACCCCGCCTGGTTGAAGAGCTCACGCCAAACCTGTTGCCCCTGGGAGTAATCCAGAAGGTGCTTCAAAATCTTGTCCGGGAGCAGGTATCCATTCGCGATCTTCAGACTATTTGCGAAACCCTTGCTGATTATGGTGCTACAACAAAGGATCCTGACATACTAACCGAACAAGTAAGACAGGCCCTCGGCAGAACCATCACTCAGCCATACGAAACAGAAGATGGGAAACTGTACGTCATCACCTTGCACCCCGGCCTCGAAGATAAGCTGAAAAAAAGCGTACAGCACACGGATCAAGGGCCTACCCTGAGCCTTGATCCACAGTTTCTACAGCAGTTCATTCAGGCCGTTCAAAAGGAGGTCAGAAAGGTGGTCAACCAGGGTTATCATCCGGTGATTCTTTGCTCACCTGTAATAAGGCGGCATGTCAGAAGGATCCTTGAAAGGTTTATCCCTGACGTTGCAGTAATAAGCCACAGTGAGCTGGCAGGTCCTCTAGAAATCCAGGCAATCGGAATGGTTCGGATAGGCGATGCGAATTAGAACTTTTCATGCAAGAACAATGAGTGAAGCTTTAGAGCTAGTTAAGACGGAACTGGGGCAAGATGCGGTAATCCTGGACAGTAGGAAGGTACGGGGTTCAAACGGCGAAGATTACTTTGAAGTCAGGGCTGCAATCGACACGGACAATGAAACGTTTAGAACAAATAGTAGGCCATCTACACAGCCTGGTCCCCTTCTGAATCTGCAGGATGAAATCAATGAAATAAAAAACTTCCTGTCTCTTTTGGTAAGCACAAAGGATTGCTTTGCTCAGCTACACCAACACAAAGCGCTGGCAGAAGTGTATCATCATCTTATCATGCAGGGACTGGACGAAAAAAAGGTTTATATCCTGCTCACCAAAAGCGTTCATCTCATGGGAAAGGAAGTACACGACAAAAAAGTAGTTGTCACAACCTTTTGTAAACAGCTTATGAGGGAAATCAAAACAGCGGATCCTTTCGAAAACCTTCCACGAACCCAAAACGGCCTCCCGGCGATTTACACATTCATTGGTCCAACGGGCGTTGGAAAAACGACAACCCTTGTAAAGCTCGCCACACGCCTTAAAATGCAAAGCGGGTTCAAGGTCGGCGTGATAACTCTGGACGCCTATCGCATAGGAGCATACGATCAAATCAGGAAATACATGGAAATTATTGACCTTCCGCTGATGACAGCTCAGAATAGGGACGAACTTGGATTTGCCAGAAGACAGATGAAGGAGTGTGATCTGATACTGGTGGATACGGTGGGTCGTAACTTTCTAAAAGAAACTAACGTGAACGAACTTGCCAACTATTTTACCGGCATGGAAACGGTGTACAACCTGCTGGTACTTAGCGCATCTGCAAAGGACATGGACCTTTCCAGAACGATTCAGTTGTTTGGTTCATTGGATATACACGGCTTAATCTTTACCAAACTTGATGAAACCTTGAATTATGGAAACATCGTAAATCAACTCTTGCGTTATCCCTATCCTGTGACTTTCTTTGGCACAGGGCAAAAAATTCCAGAAGATATAGTAAAAGCAACCAAAAAAAATATTGTTAGGTTAATTTTCCCGGTGAAACGTTCAAATACGTCAATTTGGGAGAACTGAAGCAATGACAGTCAATTGCTTGCAAGGTAACCATGGAGACAAAGAAGCACAAATTCGCGTTATTTCCGTTACCAGTGGTAAGGGTGGAGTTGGCAAAAGCAACGTTGTGATTAACCTGGGAGTTGCGCTGGACAAGCTGGGAAAAAAGGTTTTAATACTGGATGCTGATCTGGGACTGGCAAACGTGGATGTCCTGTTGGGGTTGACCCCAGAATACAACATAAGCCATGTCATTAGGGGTGAAAAAAGCCTTTCCGACATAATAGTGTCGGGCCCGGGAAACATTAAGATCATGCCGGCCAGTTCCGGAGTACAGGAGCTTACCCAGCTCACGAATGATCAAAAGGTTATGTTACTGGATATGCTGGAATCTATGCCCATCAATTTTGATGTGCTTCTCATAGACACGGGAGCCGGCATATCCGATATGGTTCTGTACTTTAACATGGTGGCCCACGAAAAAATCGTTGTTTTCACTCAGGAACCCACTTCCCTCACAGATGGCTACGCCCTTATCAAGGTATTATATCAAAAACATGGTGAACGCTTTTTTCGAGTTCTCATAAATAACATCGAAACAGAAAAACAAGCGAAAACCATTTTTTCACAGATTTCTAAGGTGGCCGACCATTTTCTGGATGGGATTTCACTCGATTTTCTGGGATCTATACCCAGAGACACCTCTGTACCCAAAGCGGTAATGCAACAAAAGCCCCTTTTGCTAGCCTTTCCTGATTCTCCTGCTTCTAAGGCTTTTTTGAACATTGCAAAACGGCTACTCAAAACACCTTTGCCTGGCCAGCAAGGCACAATCCGGCTCTTTTGGCAGCGATTGCTTAATGTATAAAATACGAGCAGGTAGGCTGGTGTCCGAACAAAACAAAAATGAACTAATTTTAAAACATCTTCCTCTGGTAAAACATGTTGCTCTGAAAATGTTAGGTCGTCTTCCTGATCACATTACATATGATGAGCTTTTCAGCAGTGGGATTCTAGGATTGATGGATGCTGCTGAAAAGTACGACGAATCTCATGGAATCCCTTTCGAAAAATACGCTCTGATAAGAATAAGAGGGGCTATGCTCGACGAAATAAGGTCTAGAGATCTCATGCCCCGTCCACTTCGTTCAAAGGCGAACGAACTTGAGAAAACCCTTTGCCATTTGGAACAACGCCTGGGAAGGTTTCCAACAGACGAAGAGGTATCAGAAGCTCTTGGCATGCCCTTGGAACAATATTACAGCCTTCTGGACGAATTAAAAGGTCTGTCTCTTTTGCCACAATCTTTTGCCGACATAGGAAACCGTGGCTTGCATCATGAAGAACTCTCGTCCGATGGAAGTGAACTGGAAAAACACGTACACCTGCAAGAAATTCGGGAAATACTTACCGAAATGATATCCAAACTTCCCGAACGTGAAAGGTTAATTCTTTCGCTGTATTACTATGAAGACCTCACGATGAAGGAAATTGGCGAAATCCTGGGATATACCGAATCAAGAATATCTCAGTTACACACCAGCATTTTGATGAAACTACGAACGCGCCTCAAAAGAAAACTGAAAAAGGAAGATCTTCCCGAACCATGACGGAAATTAAGAAGGTTTCGCTACCGGAAGATAATCAAGAAGATGACACCTCAATTCAGCATCTCGACGATCAGGAATTGGACGAAACCATCACGAGCGAAGAGAATACTCACCCATCACAGCCCAAATGGCACCCATTAAAACCCAAAAACCTGGCCCTCTTCGGAACTATTGTTTTGTTTTTTGTTGTAGCCACATCAGGTTACGTTTTCTACATCAAGCGTAAATCCGCAAATGAAACTCGAAACTTCAAAAGTATTGTGCGCTATTCAATACCGCTTCCCGATTATACGGCTCGCGAGTCAATTTATTTACTTGCAAAAAGTCAGAACTCGGAAGATTTTATACGGTTGGATTTGATCATTTACTTTTCTGCTCTGAACCATCTGGAATGTTACAAGAGGAATGTTTTAGTGTATCGTGACGTCATGTACCATTATCTGAAAGCGCAAAAGCCAGATCGAAACGTCATGCGATCCTGGAGCAAGATCGTTGGACAGAAATTATCAGGATACTTGAAGCAAAAGTATAACGCTTGCAGGGTAGAACGAGTGCGCCTGGAACTATTACAGCGGCTATAGCAGGAACATGATGAAAATACCTTTAATAATGATGGTGCAAATAACCCTGAGTTGTTTGCTTATTGGTATCCTAATTTATCTTATTTTACGACACTCCCGGGTACAGGGTAAAATTGATAGATTTTTGGAAAACTTTGAAAAAATTACCCAGGAACAGGATCGAATATCCAAACAGTTTGAAGCGAACCTGGAAGAACGTAAACAGGTACTTCAAAATCTGGTGCAGTCATTGGATGAAAGGATTAAAAAGGCTGAAGAGCTACTCGACCGGATGGATTCTGTTATTGGAAAAATCCCCGATGAAGACGAGCTTGAACCTTTTTCCAAAAACCCGGAACATGCAAAAATTCTGAAGCTAGCACAAAAAGGGTTAACCCCTCAGGCTATATCCCAACACCTTCAAAAACCTCTGGGAGAAATTGAACTGGTGCTGAATATCTATAAGCTGCACCTGAAGAAGTAAAACAGAGAAACAATATAGTCCTTCATTCAACAGAAAACAGCACGTTCAGATAATAGCCTGCATTGGTTGGGATCGCTTGAAATCCTCGGAAAAATCATTCAGATGGTGGGCCGTCAGGGACTCGAACCCCGAACCAACTGATTAAGAGTCAGCTGCTCTACCATATTGAGCTAACGGCCCACCCGAAAGACTGAGCATTTATTAACACAACTGTGACGGCATGACAAGCATGAAAAATGAGACATTCAAAAAATCGCAGGCGAAACATTAGGCTGCTACAAAAATTAATTTGACGGTATTTTCTCATGGAATTCTTTACAAAAACCCTTGAAGCGCTTGGCGCAGCATATTGAGACCATTCCAGTAAAAGTGATCGACCTCGTCAAGGATTTTCACTTCCAGTTTTGGTTTTTTCCGCGTTGCCGCTTCGCCGAGCCATTTTTTAAGGCTTGATACCGAGCAAAACTGGTCTTTTGTCCCCAGCGTGATTAAAACTGGAACGTCAGGAAGGTAAAGACCAGAAAAGTCAAGGAAATCGACGGGTGGAGATATGAGCACTAGCCCGGAAGGAAATGGAACCGGCACATCCTGACACATGGCCTTCAGAATTATCCAGGCTCCGAATGAATAACCGCAGTACCATAAATCCCTTACATCATGGTTTTTCACCCAAGAAGTAACGGCGGAAAAATCGCGTACTTCACCATCACCACCGCCATAGGACCCACCGCTTAAACCCACTCCACGAAAGTTAAACCTTACGACCGAAAAACCTCTCTCACTAAAGACACTTGCGCATGTTAAAACCACTTCGTTGTTCATGTCACCCCCGTACAGGGGATGAGGATGACACACAACTGCCCATTTGTGTTCGTCACCGGTCATTACTTCTGCTTCCAAAGAAAAATCCTCACAAGTAATCATTAGCCTACTGTTCATAATCACTACCCCTTTTTAATTTGCGCTACAAAATCTCAGGATTGAATAGTTTGACTTTTGCAATGTAAAAGGGTCATCAACAGAACAAAAGGGAAGATACACGAGCACGATTGCGGGGAAAAGAATGTTTAAAACGGGACTTGTGTTGAGTGGAGGCGCCGCAAGGGCTCTGGCTCACTTGGGAGTGATGGAACGCCTTGAAGAAGCGGGCATGAAGCCCGACATGATCGTCGGAACCAGCATGGGGGCTATCATCGGCAGTCTATACTGTTACTACAGAAAAGCGTCGCTGGTACATGAAAGAATGAAGAGATTTCTTGAAAGTGAAATCTTCCAAAAAGGGATAGTTCTGGTTTCTGACCAGGCACATGCAACGGCGGAGCAATCGGAAGGATTCTTTCAAAGGTTCATAACATCCTTCAAGAGGGGTATTTTTTATACTCGATCTGTCACAAGAAAAAACTTAGTGCCTTATGATTATTACGAAACCGGCATTGTTGAGCTCGTGCCTGAAGTTAACATAGAAGACCTGAAGCCCCGGTTTGCTGCCGTTGCACTGGATGTGGCAACAGGGGAGGAAATCGTCTTTAGAAGCGGTTCACTGAGGCGTGCTGTTATGGCCAGCGCCGCTATACCGGGTATATTCCCTCCCGTTGAATTTGGTGAATTTGTTCTAGTGGACGGCGGCTGGATAGATAATGTGCCTGTCATTCCAGCCATTCTAATGGGAGCTCACTTTGTTGTGTGCTCGGATGCATCCTGGTCCATACCAGAACTCTGGCCAAATCCGTCGTCGGCCATTGAAATGTCCTTCCGCTGTAGCGACATTACCCGAATATTACTCACGGAATTAAAAAAACAAAAAGCCGACGTAATTATAAAACCGAAATTGCACGGCATAAGATGGTCGGACTTTCATCAGATAGATTACTGCTACAGGGCCGGATGGAATGCTGCTGAAGAAAAGCTACTAGAAGCCCGGAAACGCCGCAAAGCCCGCTGGTTGCAATGTTTTGGAGGATTAATAAACCGTCAGAGAAGGCATATAAAGCTGAAAGATCCTATCTTCGTTTAATGCCGTAAAACTCATAAAAATGGTTAACAGGGCTGTATCCCTGCCCGACTTCAAATCCTGCATCAATGGCTTCCATGATGAATACCTTGGCCCTCGTAACAGCTTCTCGAACAGTAGCTCCCTTCGCCAAACAGGCCGTTATGGCCGCAGAAAAAGTGCAACCCGTGCCGTGAGTACACCGGTTTTTCACACGCTTTCCTTTAAACTCCTCAAAATTCTGCCCGTCGTAAAGAATATCCACAGTGATGTCTCCTCTGAGGTGCCCTCCCTTCACTAATACATACTCAGGCCCAAGCTCTTTCAACCTGACTGCCGCTCTTTGCATGTCTTCAAGCCCAGAAATCTTCAAATTCGCAAGCATTTCTGCTTCAGGTATGTTAGGTGTTATAAGATAAGCCAAAGGAAACAGCACATTTTTCAGGGTGTCCACTGCCGATGGGTCCAACAGGGAATCTCCACTCTTGGCAACCATTACGGGATCAACAACCAGTTTCTCCATGCGCCAGTGCTTCATGCGGTCCGAAACGGCTTCGATAATGGCAGCATTTGCCAACATACCTGTCTTTACGGCATCAGCATTGATGTCTGACATGATTGAATCAATCTGAAGCGCAACAAAATCGGCTGGAACTTCAACGACGCCTTGAACTTTGATGGTGTTTTGCGCCGTAAGTGCTGTTATGGCACAGGTACCGTAAACACCAAATGCGGCAAAGGTTTTCAAATCCGCCTGAATCCCAGCACCAGCTCCAGAATCAGAACCCGCAATTGTCATTGCTTTCGGAACGCTCACAACATTCCTCCATGAGTCAAAAATGCTGCCAGCCGCCCTGCTTTACCGTCTCAATTTTACCCCCTTTTTCAAGAAGCACCCTTCCCTTCCCTTCACAGAACCTGCCTACAACCGTAACTGGCACACCCGTGGCACTGTGAATGGAATCCAGCAAATTCACCTTTTCCGGAGGGACTGAAAAAAGCAACTCATAATCTTCACCACCCGCAAGGCCCCACCAGAGGCCATCTTCCCCGGAACGCTCCGCTACCATAACGCACCCGGGGTTAACGGGAACTCGAGCGGCATCAATTACCACATCCAAATCATCACTACAAAGATGCGAAGCATCCTGGAGTAATCCATCGCTTACATCTATCATGGATCGGGCAAGTTCAACTGAAGCAATCTTTGCACCTAACTCAACCCTGGCTCCACCTACTCGATAGGCTGCTATCAGGTTCTCAATAACATCCTGAGGCATATCTTGAAAGCAATGAGGTGCCTTGATAATTTCCAATCCCGCCTTTGCTCGGCCTAAAGTCCCCGTAACGGCTAGCAAATCACCAGGTTGTGCTCCCTTGCGTGTAACAAGCAGATCTTTCAACACTGTCCCGGCAACGGTCAAATCAAACACCAGTTTACCTGTCGCTTTTGAGCAGTTCCCGCCCACAAGACAAGCCCCGTATTGCTCAAGCTGCCAGAGGAAACCGTCAAAAAATTTCTCAAGCCACGCCACTTCAGTATCAGGCGGAACATTCACCGCAATCACGGCCCACCTCAGCTTACCGCCCATAGCCGCTATGTCACTGGCGTTGACATTCACAAGGCGCCTCCCCAGCGAGAAGGGATCAGTGAGTTGGCACAAAAAGTGAGTATCTTCTATCTGTCCGTCGCAGGTGAGCAGGAGAAACTCGCGGTCGTTAAAGTGTAGCACAGCTGTATCGTCTCCAATGCCTATTACAACATCGTCACGATAAAAAGCACGTGCTCTGGCTTCCACAAGATTTATAAAAGAAAATTCTCCGATAGATCTCAGGGTGGCGGTTTTTGATGATTCTTCTGCCATATTCCCGGGTCCGGTCATATTTATGTGCTTGGAAAACCTCGAACGGTTTTTACACTCTTTAACAAATTCCTGGCGGCTTCTTTTGGATCATCTGCCCCCATTATGGCAGAAACAATGCAAATCCCGTCTACACCGGTGGCAAAAACATCGGTTGCGTTCGATTCATTAATTCCACCTATGGCAACACAAGGAACGGAAGCATGGCGCACCAGTTCCGAAAGGCCTTTAACACCTAGGGGTCGCTGGTGATCCGGTTTAGTTTGAGTAGCAAAAACGGGGGCAAAAGACACGTAATCTGCACCCTCATCTTCCGCTTTTTTCAACTCGTCAAGATTGTGAACAGTAACGCCGATTACACGCTTGGAACCCAGAAGTTTCCTTGCAATGGGCACGGGCATATCGTCCTGCCCAAGATGCACACCATCAGCATCCACAGCAAGGGCGACGTCAATGCGATCGTTCACGAGGAATAAAACTCCTTGGTCGGCACAGAGGCGCCTTAGAACTTCAGCTTCATTCACCATTACTCTCGTGTTGGCCTCTTTTTCCCTGTATTGCACCGCCGTAACACCGCCATCTATTGCCATTTTCACAACATCTACGAGGGAGCCCCTCTTGTCGCCGGGGGTTATAAAGCGACCGTCAGTTACCAGATAAAGGGTAAGTCGGGGTTTTCCTGAGTTCATCTCACAAACCGCTTGCTGTAATCTTCATCTATCTGCAACCCATCAATATCGCTGGTGCGTTCGCCTCGAGCAGCTTTAATAGCATCAATACCTCGCTTAACATTAGCCCGGTTCGATGCATAAGCCAATGCCGTTTCTTCGGTTATTTCGCCGGTTTTGTAAAGCTCGAGAATGTAACTGTCAAAAGTCGTCCATCCGAAGGGGCGACCCTGTTCCATAATATCGTAAAAGGTCTTTCCTTCGGCCTCTCCGTGCATAATAGCATCACGCACTCTCACATTATTTCCCATAATTTCAAAAGCCGCAACTCGCCCGCCGCCAATCCTGGGAAGTAGCCTCTGCGATATGATCCACCTTACCGACTCGGAAAGCCTCAAGCGTATAAGCCGTTCTTCCTCCAGTTCGAACATACCAATAAGCCGGTTTACCGTATGCGCAGCGTCCATGGTGTGTAGGGTCGTCAGAACGAGATGACCTGTCTCGGCTGCATTTAAACCTATTTCGACGGTTTCGCGATCCCTCATCTCTCCCACGAGGATAACCTTCGGCGCCTGCCTCAGCGCTGCTCTCAGACCATTAGCATAGGTGTCAAAATCCACACCCAGTTCTCGCTGGTTAAAAGTAGCCTTTATGGGGGAATGCACGAATTCAATGGGATCTTCCAGGGTAACGACGTGAACGGGAAAGCTGTGATTTATTTCATTCAGGATCGTTGCAAGGGTCGTTGATTTACCAGATCCGGTGGCACCAGTGACAAAAACGATACCGTTTTTTTCTCGAGCAACCTCTTTGAGTACTCGAGGCAGGTTCATATCTTCTATAGAAGGTACCCGCGCAGGAAGTTGTCTCATAACCACCGAAAAATTACTCCGCTGGAAAAACACATTAACGCGAAATCTGGCCTTACCGGGTACCGTATAGGAAAGGTCACAAGAGCCGTGTTCTATTAAGTTTCTTAAATTATGGCGGCTTTTACCAATCAATGTCAAGGCAATCTGTTCCGTATGATATGGCATAAGGTGCCGAATACCTAGGTCCGCCAGCACAGGCTTGAGTAGCCCGTCTACCTCGGCTTGAGGCGGATGGCCGACGGTAAAATTTATATCTGAAAGATTTGGATACTCACTCAGAATCTTTGATAACAGGTAATCCAGATCTTCTCGTCTCATTGCTCCCATCTCCCGGAGATTTAAACCTCAGTGAAATCAGCAGGAGGTTCTTTTAGATACGGCCTGAACATTTCCTTGTTGGCGCACTTAAGGTAAGCTTCTTGAGGAGATACTCGGCCGGCTTTGAGGTGTTCCATTATGGAATCATCGAGAGTCTGCATACCGTATTTCTTGCCCGTTTGAATAGCGGAAAGGAGGTGCTGGGTTTTCTTTTCACGGATCATTGCTCTTACGCCATGCGTGGCCACGAGTATTTCCAGTGCTGCAACACGACCTGGACGATCCGAACGTTTTAGGAGCGTTTGCGAAACCACTGCCCGAAGTGCGTCAGCTAACATCTGCCTTATTTGTTCTTGCTCATCTGTTGGGAACACCTCAATAATTCGGTTTACCGTCTTCGATGCATATTCAGTATGCAGGGTCGAAAAAACCAAATGCCCCGTGGCAGCCGCTTCTATGGCAAGACGCATAGTTTCCAGGTCTCTCATTTCACCGACTAAGATTATGTCAGGATCTTCGCGAAGCGCCGACCTCAAGGCCGTTGCAAAAGAACGAGTGTGTGTTCCGACTTCACGGTGATTGATAATGCAGTTCTTGCTGTGATGGACAAACTCTATTGGATCCTCGATAGTGATTACATGATCTTTCCTGTTACGGTTGGCTTCATCTATTATCGCCGCCAGGGTTGTCGATTTACCACTTCCCGTAGGACCGGTCACCAGAACGAGACCTCTTGGAAGCAGAGCAAGCCTTTTAAGCACCGGAGGCAAACCCAGTTGATCAATTGTTTTTATTTCCGAGGGGATCTCGCGGAAAACGGCACCAATACCCCTGTTTTGCATGAAAAGGTTTGCACGGTAACGTCCGAGCCCCGGAATTTCATAGGCGAAATCTACATCGCCTGTTTCCTCGAACTCCTTTATCTTATCTTCGGGCGTTATTTCGTAGAGCATCTTTCGGAGGTCATCATCATCCAGCATCTTGTACTTTACGCGCTCGAGGTCACCGTGTATGCGCAGGGCAGGCTGCTGTCCTGAAACCAGATGAAGGTCAGATGCTCCGTGCTTGTGCATCAACTCAAAAAAAGCATCAATTCTCGCCATAAAACCGCTCCTCCTTCAGAACGTTTGCGTGCTGCGCAACCTCGACCCTTCCGTTAGCACTCACCATCACGCATGAAAAAGCGTCTCATCCGGCAAACGAAGGCAGGTTAAATATCTTCCGTAAACGGCTCCTGTGTCTATACCTATTTTGTTTTTCATTACTAAAGGATCCATAAACGGGGTATGTCCGAAAACCACGGTTTTTCCAAAATCCTCGGAGCTGTATATGAACTCATGACGTATCCACAATAAATCTTCTTCGTTCTGTTCCGACAAATCAACGCCGGGCCTGACGCCAGCGTGCACAAAAAAGTAATTTTCTGTTTCCAGAACGTGTATCAGGGTTTCAAAAAACTTCCTGTGTTCATCGGGCAGGAAAACTTCATACCTGCCATAATCTACTTCACGAAAGCCGTAACTCTCCAGAGTAGCCTTCCCGCCATTCCAGAAATAGAGAAGAGGGTCGGCACCGTTAAGAAAGTCAAGAAACATCTGTTCGTGGTTCCCCATTAGAAAAACAACGTTTTCTGTTTTTGAACGCAATCTACATAGCATTTCAATGACACGCCGTGAATCGGGACCACGATCAATGTAGTCTCCGAGGAACACTAGCAGATCCTCAGCCGGGTCATAGGGGATGATGTCCAATAGTTCCTCCAAATTGCCTGCCATCCCGTGAATGTCGCCTATGGCGTAAATATTTCTGTAATCTCCCTCACTAACAAAGCGACTTCTCATTTTTCAAATAGACCACAACAAAAAACTTCTTCTATCGTCCAGCCTGGTTAAACCAACCTCTCGTGCAAATTCCAAGGCCGATAAATACTCATCACCAGTAATCCTTCGCCTAAGTAAAGGATCATTAAAGGCTTCCCCGCATGGTCGGTATTGATCCATTATGTTCACATAAGTGTGAACTGAAATCTCGGTCGCAAGGAATCGTAAAATTTCTCGCGTTTCGTCAACGCAACCTGGCATCACAAGATGCCTTACTAGCAAACCTCGCTCTGCTATACCATTTCTTATGGCAAGATCTCCCACTTGACGGTACATTTCCTTTAATGCCTCTCTTGCCCTTCTCGGGTAATCCGGCGCTGTGCACCACTTTGCCGCAGATTCACTCTTCCAGAATTTGAAATCAGGCATGTAGATGTCGAAAACTCCATCGAGAAGCCTGAGGGCAGGCACTCGGTCATAAGCGCTTGAGTTGTAAACAAGGGGTACATTTAACCCTTTTTCTATGGCCGGAGGCAGGCTTTCCAAAATCTGAGGAATGACATGCGTGGGGGTGACAAAATTTATGTTGTGGCATCCTTGCTTTTGAAGCCAGAGCATTATTTCGGCAAGCTGATTCGGAGTAACTGCAGTGCCGTCTCGGGTGTGGCTTATATCGTAGTTCTGGCAAAACATGCACATGAGATTGCAGCCACAGAAAAATATAGTGCCGGATCCGTAACGGCCCACAAGGGGCCGTTCCTCGCCAAAGTGAGGGCCATAGCTGGCCACAATGGCGTAACGCCCGGTAAGGCAAAATCCAGTTTCATCTCCAGCCCGGTTCACTCGACACATGCGAGGGCAAAGCGTACACCTGTTAAGCCACTTCCTGGCCTGATCAATGCGCCTTTCCAGTACTCCCGATTCATAAGCTTTCAAGTACGCCGGTGTCATGCTTTGCTCTTCTCCAGAATAACGACGGGAATTTTGCCTTTCAGCAGCTTTGCAAATTTCTTGGCATCTTCTTCAGACCCAACAATGGACCCATAGTGCATAGGAACAGCTACGCTGGGTTTCATAGCCATAGCAGCTTCGGCTGCTTCATCAGCTGTCATAACATAGGTACCCGATACCGGCAGGAAGGCCACGTCCGCTTTTATGTTTTTCATCTCGGGCATAAAATCCGAATCGCCAGCATGGTAGTATCTGATGCCGTCCAATTCTACAACGAAAGACAGCATACCTGCACTCTTCGGATGAAACTGCTTGTTAATGTTGTAAGCAGGATAAACTTCTATTTTAGCGCCCTTAATTTCCAGCGAATCTCCCACCTTCACGATTTTTACATTGCCACTGAGTTTTTTTGCAGATGTGGCATCCGTTACGATGACGGTATCATCTTTCTGTATCTTGGCAACATCGTCGGGTGAGCAATGATCGAAATGCTCATGAGAAATCAGTATCAAATCAGCCGGCGGCAGTTTACCAGGAAGTTCGTAGGGATCAAAATAGACCCTGATGCTCCCCTCAATGCACATCGTATCATGGCCGTACCACCTGACTTTTTTGCGCACATCTTCGGCTTTCATAACCAAACCTCCACACCTTACCTAACACACCATCGTTTTACAGTTTACCGGTGGATCAATTACTTATACATTAACTTTTACCGACAGGCACTAGAAAGGAAAAGGCAAAACTTATGGCTTTGCAGCAGTTTTTGCACGAGCTTGAAAATGAACCAAATTACTGGAAGGTTTCAAGTCACAGGGAAGTTCCGGGAACACCACCCGTTATGGTTCCTGCATTGTCTGCTGTTGAAAACGATATTTACGAACTTCTTACGAACAGAGGAATACACGATCTTTATGACCACCAAGCAGAAGCACTCAAGCATATTCGCGAGGGGAAAGATGTCGTCGTTGCAACTCCAACAGCGAGCGGGAAATCGCTCATTTACCAGATAGCCATTGCTGAAACAGTCAAGAAAAATCCCTGCACTTTTGCTCTTATGATTTTTCCCATAAAGGCCCTCAGCCGTGATCAGCTCGAAAGTGCCCGCCTGTTTCTTGCACCTATCCTTAGGAATAATGGTGTTGCTGTTTACGATGGCGACACACCCAGAAACGAGCGATCCATCATACGAAAAAATCCTCCAACGATCCTCATAACTAATCCCGACATGCTTCACTATGGCTTTCTTCCCTATCATTCGTCCTGGCAAAAACTCTGGCAAGGGCTGAATTTCATTGTCATAGACGAGATGCATACCTATCGAGGTGTGTTTGGTAGCCATGTTGCCTTGATTATTAGGCGGCTGCTGAGGATATGCCGCTATTATGGATCACACCCACAGTTAATCCTGCTGTCGGCAACAATTGGAAATCCGTTGGAGCTGGCCTGCCAACTCACGGGCAGGAGATCCGAAGCATTTTCGTTGATTGAGAAATCCGGTGCGCCTCAGGCAAAACGTTACCTGTTTTTTTTAAAAACCGATTATCCTTTGTCCTTCACCGGAACAATGATCGCCGCAAAGGCAATGAAACACGGCCTTAAAACCATCGTGTTTACGCGATCGCGTCGGATGACCGAACTTATTTATAAAAGCCTGAAGGATAGATTTCCCGCCATTGCTCGGTATGTAAGTTCCTATCGCGCCGGGCTTCTTCCCGAAGACAGACGAGAAATCGAGCAGGCTCTGGCGGGAGGAAAACTCCGAGGTGTGATCGCCACCAGTGCTCTTGAACTTGGTGTTGACATTGGCAATCTCGATGTTTGCGTTCTGGTGGGTTATCCCGGAACGGTTATGGCCACTTGGCAAAGGGCTGGTCGAGTAGGCCGCGGGGGTCAGGAATCAGCGGTAGTGCTTTTACCTCAAAGCGATGCCCTCGACCAGTACATTGTGAACCACCCGGAACACATACTACAACAGGGGTTTGAGTCCGCTGTTGCATATCACGCCAATCCCGAAGTTTTGAAAGCTCATCTCCCATGTGCAGCTGCGGAAATCCCCATTACGATCGATGATCTAAGTAATCATCCAGAATGGTGTCGCACTCTGGAGCAGCTAACTGATGTCGGAAGACTCCAGAAGTCCGGAGAAAATGGTTTATGGTACGCTAGCAGTAGATATCCACATAGGGAAGTTGACATAAGGCAGGTTGGTAAGTCTTATACGATACTGTTGAAGATGAAAGAAAGTAAACCTACGCCAGTGGGTTCCGTTGACGGAATGCGAGTGTTTAAAGAATGCCATCCTGGAGCAGTGTATTTGCACCTGGGAGATACTTACACGGTGGAAGAGCTGGATACGGAAAGGCAAAACGTGCTGATAGTTCCTTTTTCGGGTCCTTATTTTACGATGGTTTCCACCGAAAAGGAGACGGAAATTCTTGAGGTGCTTGGGTCACGTACCGTGAGGAATTTCGCGGTCAGGCTTGGACGATTGAAAGTAACCGAAAGGGTTTTGGGTTATGAAAAGAAATCAACACGCTCAATGGAATCGCTAGATTTCGTTTCGTTGAATCTGCCGCCACTTCAGTACGAAACGGTGGGATTGTGGCTGGAAATTGACGAGTGGATTCGTGATCGGGTTAAGGCTAGAAAACGGCATTACATGGGAGGGCTTCACGCCCTGGAACATGCTATTATCAGCATGTTTCCACTGTTTTTGCTCTGCGACAGAAATGACATAGGTGGCATAGCCCAACCCCTGCATCCTCAGGTAAGAAAAAGTGCCATCTTTATCTACGACGGATATCCCGGCGGCATAGGGTTGTGTGCTAAGGGATTTGAAAGGATAGAAAACATCTTGGAAAAGGTGCGCGAACTCCTCATGACCTGTGACTGTGTGGACGGATGCCCTCAGTGTATTCACTCTCCCAAATGCGGATCCGGCAACAGGCCGCTGGACAAAGAGTCAGCGTTGATAATTGTGGAAAGCCTCATAGCTTCAAAGAGTTCAAAAGTCGCTGCCGAAGATTTTCCAAAGATACCCACACCCATCGTCAAACCTGAATCTAACCTCATCGAGAAATACCACATCGCCTTTTTGGATCTTGAAACTCAAAAGTTAGCTCAAGAAGTTGGTGGTTGGTCCAACAAACATCTCATGAGGGTATCCGTGGTAGTGCTTTATGATAATCATCGAAAAAAATACATCATCTTTAAGGAATCTGCCGTTGGGAAGCTTCTGAAATTTCTGAAAACGTATGATTTGATTGTTGGTTTCAACATAAAAAAGTTCGACTACAAAGTTCTTGCTCCTTATACGCCAGATGACTTGAGCACGCTTCCAACGTTCGATATTTTAGAAGAAATAAGAAAATCAACTGGTTTCAGGGTAAGTCTGGACAATCTGGCCAGTACCACCCTAGGGGGGAAGAAAATGGCAGAAGGGATTCAAGCCGTCCACTGGTTTCGTAACGGGGAATGGAAAAAATTGGTGAACTATTGCAAGACCGATGTCAGATTAACGAGGGATTTATTCTTCTTTGCCATTCGGAACGGATACCTGAAAGCCAGAGATAAAAACGGAAAGGAGTTTAGAATAGCAACACCTTGGGACTTGGAAGAAATTATCAGGACAGGATCAAAAAAGGTTTTCAAGGTAGGTATGGGTGGTTAGCGTTTGCCGATTTCCTGACCCGATGGCGACATAAACTTTAGGTTTTTCCCTATGTTATTGACCCATGCAACGCGGCCTTTTCGAAAGATTACTTCGGACAGCCCATAATACCATCGATTTCTCTGAACACGGGTTGGCGTACCCTGAACAGCAATAACTTCATCGGGGGTTGAACCTATTGTGAATAGCCTTTTATCACTTGCAAAAACGGAACTGCTGGGCACAAGGCGAACATTGAGCCTCCCAGTAAAATTATCATAACCCACAACCCTGCCATTTTTAAAAAAAACCTTATCTAACCCATAATACCAGACGGAACGAAACACTCGGGTGGGTGTACCTTGAACGAGCAACACTTCGTCTTTGGATGATCCAAGTGTAAACCAAGATGGTATAGTCTGAGGTAATTTTCGAGGAACCAGGCGAATTCTTAAGCGACCATCAAAATTATCATAACCCACAACACGGTCTCCTTCAAAAAACAACATGGACAATCCATAATACCATGCCCGTCCGTACACTCTGTCAGGAGGCCCCTGAACGGCCATAACCTGCTGCTTTGTTGAGCCAAGGGAGAAAAAACCCCTTCGACGCATGAACTCGTTAACAGATGGCAAGTTCTTTCCCGGTATTTTGTACCCCGTCTGAGGCATAATAGATTCCGTCCTGACATGAACCGGTGGTGAAGAATGCTTAAAGACATAGCGAGGACCAGACCGTTTCATCACGTCACGCACAATAAAGGATGAGAGCAACAGAATAGAAAAAAGCAAGGCCATAAGTTTAGCTCGAGTGTTAAAAAACGCCCCGGGTTGCTTTACATCCCGTGATGCCTTCCTCTGAACCTTTTCCGACGACGAAACTTTGCTCTCCGTACCAGCAGATGATTCAGCTGAGTAGAAGGAACTTCCGCGTTTTTTGATTTGCTCCATCACCCGAGCATGGTTCAAAACGGTTTTGTAAGCATCCGTTATTTTAGCGAATTTCAGCCTCGCCTCTTCTCTTGAAGATTCACTTGCTTCAGGGCCAAGGCGATCAGGATGCCATTCCTTTGCAAGCCTGCGATATGCTCGCTTAATCTCTTCAACAGTGGCACCAGGTTTAAGTCCGAGCAATTTATAGCATTCGGATAATTCGGGCATTGCTCCCTAATGTTGTCTGAATTTTTTAATTACCTCATTGCATAAATGGGTTTAATTATTGTAACAAGTAAAGTTGGAATGTAAAAATCACTTTTTCCAATTCTCAGGAGCACCAATATGCAGGATACTAATCCTTCAGGAAAGCTTGTGGATAAAATCATAGAACACGCAGAAGAATTACCCCCCTTTCCAAGGATCGTCCAGAAATTGATGCCCCTCATTCAATCCATGGCTCCTGTTAAGGAAATCGAGGCAGTTATTCAATACGATCCGGCAATAGCAGCACGGGTAATTGCTCTCAGTCGCTCTCCATTGTATGCGCGTAAGTATTCGGTAACCTCCTTAAGAGACGCAATTGTAGCCCTGGGAAATAAAGAGCTCATAAAGGTCGTTCTGGCAGCATGTAGTGCGAGATATTTTCAGGGGGCACCTACAGGTTACGATCTCAGAGAAGGTGAACTGTGGGAGCATTCTGTAAGCGTTGCGATAATGACTGACATCCTTACGGAACACATCAAGTTCAAGAACGCTGTAACTGCTTACACCGCTGCATTGCTTCATGACATCGGTAAAACGATCCTCCATTTTTATGTGAAAGACGAATTTGAAAATATCCTAACAATGGTGAAGAAGGAACGAATCAATTTCCTTGATGCAGAACGCAGGGTTCTTGGTATAGATCATCAGCAATTGGGCGCATTAATCGCTAAAAAGTGGAACCTGCCCGATGTGATTGTTGCAGTAGTGCGTTTTCATCATCAGCCTGAAAAGGTGGTTCCAAAGTTTCGACAAATAACCAAACTGGTTCACGTTGCAAACGCTCTGGTTACCAGCATGGGTATAGGTTGTGGAGTGGATGGCCTTACACAGCCGTTTGCCGAAACCACACTGACAGAATTGAAGATATCACCGAAGCTTTCCGAAAAACTGCTGGCGGAATTCGGCGCTAGGTTCCACGACTTGAAGGAGTTCCTTGGTAAATAGCGAAGGAAAGACTCCACAGATGGGTTTTCTGGTCTTGAGTCGCAAAGAAGGTGAGTCGATAAGAATTGGGGACAGTATCCAGATAGTTGTGACGGAAATAGGCCCTAACAGGGTAAAATTAGGTATAAAAAGTCCTCGCTCCATTCCTGTTTACCGGGAAGAACTGTATCAGAAAATTCAAGAAGAAAACAGAAAGGCGGCACAAATAACTAATGTGGTCTTAGACGAAGCTGGGCATTTTTTAAGAAAATGGGAAATTCTTAAAAACATGGAAAAATGAAGGGGGGACTGAAAGCGTGAAGGTGGAAACTACCAGGTTTGGCACCATAGAAGTAAATGATGACAAGCTTCTGGAATTCCCCTGGGGAATCCCTGGTTTTGAATCAATCAAACGGTACGTATTGCTGGAATATAAAGATGGACCGTTCCAGTGGCTACAAGCTGTGGATGAGCCGTCTCTAGCTTTTGTCGTTTGCCCGCCGGAAGCAATAGGGGTGCAATACAAAATTCCTCGGGAAAAATTGGAGCCCTTAGAAACGACCAATCCCAACGAAGTAATAATCCTTAATCTAGTCTCTTTTGATCGAGAAAAGGAAATAATCCGCTTCCACCTCAGGAGTCCTTTACTGTTCAATGTGGAAACGCGCAAAGCCTATCAGTGGACAATGGATAAGGACGAAGTAAAGAATTGTATAATTTTACCTCAGGGCATGGAGTGGCAAGAAGTAAAATAGTCTAAAAATGCCGGCGTGCACGCGCAATTTATAAACGCGATAACGTGCACGCCTGAACTGTTCTATCCGACAATAGTGCCACCATTCTGCGTACCCAGTGAAGCTCCCTGCTGAGTAGCAATCTGTTCCCAGGCTCCTTTCAATTCTTCCAGAAGCTTTATTAGTGTTTCGTAATGCTGGGGATCTGTTCGGGAATTAACCACAATTAACTGCCTTAGAACAAAATTATACAGTCTGCCGAGGTTCACCGCAATATCGCCACCTTTTTCGTAGTCCAGTGCAACAAGCAACTCGGTTATCACGTCCTGAGCATGCCTTACCCTGTCGTAGGTAGCTTCTAGGTTTTTCTCTTGATGATATTCTTTCGCTTTTCGGAGATCATCTATGACCGCATCGTAGCACATTATAACCAGCTTCAGAGGGTCAGCGGTTTCAACTCCGGTTTTTCTGTAGGTATCTACAGGATTTGGCATGTTTACCTCCTATTTTTGACTCCAAGCTTGATGCAGTTTATATTTTTTAATCGCAAACTCTTTCTTTCTAAGAAGCTCCATCTCTTCTTCTATCTTCGTCATACCACTTTGAAGGCTCTTAATGGTTTGCATGGTTATATCTTGAGCCTGCCGAAGTCTTTCATGAAGGTCATTATAAATTCTTACAATTTCCTCATCTCGATCAAAGTAGCCAGTTGCTTGGAGCACAAGGGTCTTTATGAGGTTAATATCGGTTTCTAACTGTCTCCTGAGATCACGACATCGCCGTTTTGCTGCATCAACTTCAGAATCGGTCATATCAGACACCACCTGAAGCTTCCGAGTTTCCTCCTCCAGCTCTGAAAGCAATACATTCACCCTGCCAAGAGATTCCTTCAACTTGCGCTTCAAATCCTCACGCTCCATGGATCACTAAACACCCTTACTGCTGATTAGATGAACCAGCAAGCCCTCCAAGCTGAGCCATCAGCCAATCCGATTGCGACTGCATTTCAAAGAGAGCCTCTTCCATCTTGATAAATTGCGAGCGTAACGATTCAATCTGCCTGTCGATCCTTGCCTGTTCATCGCTTATTCTACTATCTATTTTGTCAATACTATCTTCTAAGCTATCTTCCTTCAAGGTTATTGTTCCATCAATCGGGTCCATGAGGTCGTACAGTTGCCAGTAAAGGTCCGAGGCAAAGGAGTTAATTTTATCAGCAACAGATGAAAAATCATTAGAGACAGCTTCTTGAAACTCTGATGTGTCAAATTCCAGACGGTTATTGTCATTTATGGTTATTCCTATGTCAAATAGTTGATTTTCCAGATACACGGAATGGAGATTGGTTTTAATACGTTGAAGGGTAAAATCTGTTCCAAGAGGCCCAACTTCTGCATCGGGGTTGGTGTTACTGGTAATGTGTTTCCCTATTTCGTCCAGAACGGCATTATAAGCATCAACTAGATTTTGAACCTTTTCCTGTATTGCTGATGGATCGTGATCTATTCTAACAGTAAATGTTATGGAAGGGGAGGCATTGTACAGATCGATTGTTACCCCTGTGAGAACGTCCCCAATGGTATTGCTGCTTCTTGTTACCGTTATACCATCCACAACCAGCTCGGCATCCTGGCCGGCCTGTTCAGTAAAGGTCATATCAGAATTGGATGCGTCAAAGGAAAAACCGGCTGCTCCTGTGTCGTTTGCCGTGATGACCAGCCGAAAGTCAGTCTCACTTGCCTGAATTACACTGGCAGTCACTCCCAAATCCAAGCCGTTGATTTCGTCTTTGATTTCGTTCAACGACTTGCCGTCGAGGGTTATGTCCGTTCCGTTAATGGTGATGTATCCGGTCTTGCCGGCATCCGAATCTGCTGTGGTGAATGATTCACTGATTTCCCTCTGAGGCTTCGCAATCTGATTTATTTGAACTTCGTGTATACCGGCACTAGCATTGGAACCTACGGTAATCGAAAACACCGAATCTGCATCTACGCTAGGATCAGATGATGTAACGTGGGTTGAAAACAGATTTAAGTCCCAGGAATCTCGCAAATCATCTGCGGCATTTTTTAAATCCGTAAGCTTGGTACCAAGATCCCTCCATGCCGTAAGGCGATCCTGCAGGGTTTGTTTCTGACTTTCAAGAAGTTCGATACGTTTCGATTCAGCCTCCCTCATCTGATCCAAGATTGACTGCCAGTCAATCCCGCTTCCCAGTCCAACCAGGCTTATGCCCATGGCTACACCTCCCTACCCAACCGTTGTTTAAACGGCTACACTCTGAAAATCTGCCCTAATATTTAGGGCACATTTTCTCTATAAAATTCGACAATATTGAGATGATCCTTTAGGGGAAGTTGCAAAGGCTATACCAGCATTCACTTAAAAAAGAAAAGACAGGGAGGTAACCTCCCCATCTTTTCGCTTTACTCATGCCAGATTGAAAGAACTGAATTAACCAAGAAGCTGAAGAATCTGCTGAGGTGCCATATTTGCTTGAGCCAGCATTGCAATACCGGATTGTTGCAGGATCTGGTTCTTCGTAAAGTTCATCACTTCCCAAGCCATATCCACATCCCTGATGGTGGACTCGGAAGCCGAGAAGTTTTCGATGCTAACCTCAAGGTTCTCAATCGTGTACTGCAACCTGTTCTGATAAGCACCAACCTTGGCCATGTATTGGTTGATGCTGTCAATGGCAGTATCTATGGCATCCATGGCGACTTGAGCAGAGGGAACACTATCTATGGCAATGGATCCAGCAGCTACTCCCAATGACTTAGCATCAGCCGCACTGAGGGACAACGCCAATTGAAATTGTGACTGGTTTAGCTGACCGATCTGGAAGGTCAAACCCCCGACAGCGCTGTTTGTGGTAACGCTATAACTTCCAACTGAACCACTGGCAATTAGAGCTGTCTTATTGTAAAAAGTGGATGCAGCAATCCTGTCTATTTCGGACTGGAGATACTGAAACTCCGAAGTTAACTGACTCTGGACCGTCTGGCTGGATGCCGCCTGCGTGGCAAGCTCCTTCATCCGTACAAGTATGTCGTAAATCTTAGAATAAGCACCATCGGCAATCTGAAGCATTGATTGAGCTTCCATGGCGTTCTGCTTGGCTACCCTCAAGGACCGAATGTCCGCCCTGAACTTGTTTGCAACGGCAAGACCGGAGGCATCGTCTTTGGCAGAGTTTATACGATAACCAGATGATAACCTCTTCAGAGACTCTGCCAATCTTCTGTTCGTCATGCTAAGATGACGATGAACGTTGATTGCTTCCACATTGGTATTAATTCTCAGCGACATAACTTATCCTCCCTGTTTTTTCTCAGAGACTTCCCTGTCTCCTGTTTCCTTCCGTCTTCTTTCATCTATTTAATCGGCACGACTTCGGCGCATCTTAAGAAGATTTCTTTTCAAGAACGAAAAATACACCAGGAGCTCTTTGCGCCCGTCCCGTATCAATCTTGCATGTATCTTGTCAAAGATATTCCCATCCCCGCCATCTTCATCAAAGGTATCCATAAGAAGTTTTTCATAAGATTCGATGTCATATCTCAACAACAAGCCACACACCATACATCCGAGTAACACATCCAGGCATCGCTCACCCTCAGAAAAGAGCTGATTCCACAGAGCCCATGATTCACGAACTTGCCCTTTTTCTAAAAATATCCATGCAAGATAAATCCGACCAGGTACTGATGATGGATCAAGTTCGAGGCTTCTCAAGAATTGATTCTCAGCCTCCTTCCTGAACCCCGTTGCTTTGTAAAAAACGCCTAAATATCGGTGCAATACAGGGCTTTCACACCCCTCATCCAGTGCTATGTCAATAACCCTTTTCATTACGTCAAACCTATTGCTCAAAACAGCACGGGACGCCAGCCATTCGTAGCATTCAGACCTGGATTTTCCCCCACATTCCAAGGCTTTATTGAAGTGAAACTCAAAGTTTTTCTCTTTTCCAAGACATAGAAAGTTAAAACACAGGCAAAGATGAATATCTTCAAGTTTCGGCGGTTCTGGGGTAGGAACGGTCCGGAAATAAAATGGAGCCCTGAACATGCGGTATAAAAACTCGATGGCTTTTCGATGACATCCAAGTTTTTCCCAGAAAACTGCCAGGCGGTAAAGTGAAAATACGTCGTCTTCAGAATAAGCTTCAGCTTTTACCAGCCATCTTTTTGCATCATCGAATTGCTTTTTCTCTAGTTCATACCTGACCAGGTGTGTGTAAATATAAAAAAGTTCAAACTTCTTTCCTTTCTCGTATAACTCAAAGAAACAACGATTGAGATAATCAACCAGAATTTGTTTCGCTTCATCAATCCTGCCCAAATCGGCAAGCGTAGAAGAAAGGTACACTTGATGGTTTAGATCATCCTTTCTGGAATCTTTCTCGGCAAGCAGTAGTTTAAGGTTACGTTTTAGTTTTTCCCTTATTACCGTTTCGTTTTTATAACCGTAGTGTTCTATCTCTACATCTGTCTGGACGGGCTGATATGCTGGTTTTGAAAGCGCATTATTCAACAGTTCGTGAACGGCTCCGTAAAAGCGCACATCCGGTTTCAGGGGAGCACATCTGATCTGATAAAAACATGAGAAAACCTTCATGCCAGAACCCGAATCCGATGGCCTTATATCCTTTAGCAGGAAGTAAAAGAACTTTTTGCCGTCAAAATGACTTTTTAATTCCCTTATAGCGGTTATGCTCCGATCAGGTACGCGATCATCAGCATCCAGCCACAGAAAATAATCCCCCGTGGCTTTTTCCAATCCATAATTTCTTGCATCAGAAAAGTTATCGTTCCAGGCAAATGAATACACTTTTGAAGTAAACCTCCGAGCTACTTCAGGCGTTTCATCACTTGAGCCCGTGTCCACGATTACAATTTCATCGGCAAACTGAGTTACCTGTGGAAGAAGCTCTTCAAGATTAGGAGCTTCGTTTTTAACAATCATGCAAACTGAAAGTTTTGGCTCTTTATCCATTGCTCTAATTCTCCAAGCCGTTCCAAAGCCCTATTAATATCTATGCACTTCAACCTCCATAAGCTCGCTTCTTCTTCCATCTTAGAAGGCCACAAAGGAGAAACGAAGTAATCAGGAAAAAGGCTCGGTGTAGATATTCTGAAGGAATTAACGAGCCTCGCGAAAGATCCGTGGAGACCGTTCTTATCAGGTCGCCTGTTCTCACTCTGGCAGGCTTTTTCAGCTATGGTCCCAAGCTTCTCAAAAAAGAATCTTCGCAATGCAACTTCTTGAAGAAGGCTTTCTTTATCTGCAAACTCAACCAGCTCAAAAGTGCTATTAAGCCCAAGGACCCCTTCCCACGCGTATCGCTCGGCAACCAAATGGGCAAAAGCCTTGCCATCCTGTTCATTACAGGGAAGGTAAATCAACGTTCCATTGGACATAAATCTAGACTGCATAATTGCAACACCGTCAAAAGATAGTCTTCTTCGAACCAGGCTATCATCAACACGACCATCAATAATGGCTGAAGCCACGTCAAATATGATTTCGGGTTTGATACTCCATCGGCACTTCAGACCACAGCCACTTCTTTCTTCAGGCCTAAGACATGGGTAACAATCCAATGCCGGAGAAATTGTTACATGTCCGCTACCATAGGGAGCAGTTTCCCCCGGGAAGGCTGTTGAAAGGTAAATCCCAACGGTTGGCGTTCCAACTGCAGCTGCAATGTGGATTGGTCCCGTATCATTGGTCACCAGCAAGATAGCCCGTTCCATTAACGCAACCAGTTCATTCTGCCCTGTTTTTCCGACCATGTTCACTATTCTGCTTTTGGGTAGCCCATTTTTGCGGCAAAATTCTATCAGCTCACCACCAAGCTGCACTTCGGTTCTACCAAAACCGGTGATAACAACGGTTACTCCGGTATTTCGTACGAGAAGTTCAGCAAGAGAGGCAAAATATTCAATAGGCCAAGTCCGATGAATAAGGTTAGCCCCTGGATGAATACAAATAATAGGACAATCCCTGTGAATGCCCTCCCGAGACAGTAAAATGTCAATTTTCCTTCGCGCCCCGAACGGTGGCGTCAAAAAAGGCACCATTGGTTTGTGCTTCACTTTTCCTATTCCCATGTGAATGTCTACCAGATTGAATGTGTTAACTTTTCGATTTCGAACAACGGCAAAGAGATATCGTCCCCATCTGTCGGGGATGTATCCATCCGTTCTGGACCGGTGAACTACCCCAGCTTTTTCAGCAGCCTTCACGCGATTTGCGAGCAATCCCGTCATATAATCGTGTGTCAAATTTATGACAAGATCATAATCTTCCGCAAAATAGGGATGGGCAGCAAGCTCAGTCAGGTAATTTATATCTTCAGCCTTGCACAACTTATAAACATCAGAAGCAGGAATGCGTAAGAACCTGTGAACGAACCTGGCACTATCCAGTATTCTTGAAAATTCCCTGACGCAAACCAAGGTGATATGGGACGGGTTGGACTGCTCAAAAAGACCCTTCAACAGAGGAATCGTCTGTATGAGATCCCCCATGCGGGTGAGCTGAATAATCAGCACCTTTCTGTGAAGCCTTGCCCTATTTTTAGCCATTTTCTTTCAAGATCCTAATTATACTCACGTTGACTTTATCGACTAAACGAACCCGAAGGCCTCTAGATCTGCCAGAATCGCTTTCAGGCGATGTTCAAGCGTGTGCGCCGAGAGAACAGCTGTATAACCCGCTTCTGCTATGCTATCTCGCTCGTCTGGATGATCCAAATAATACCGCACAAGCTTTTCAAGTTCATCCACCGAACCGTAGCTTATGACGGCGTTTCCGAATAACTCGTGAAGTTCATCGCTCCTATCCGCTAGCAAAAATCCTTTTGAGGCTAAAATATCGAAGACCCTCAGGGGCACGATATCACGCTGGTAAATTCTGTTTATATCCAGGTTTATTTTGAGCGCATTGTATATTTTGATGAGTTCGTGGAAGTGGCCGGCTGTGCCACGATATTCCACGCCATCAGCCAATTTTCGTGCCCATCCATCGTCACCCCAAACGGCAATGCGAAAGTCGGGTAAGCGGCTTGCTAGCTGATTAATTATGCCAGCTCTCCGTTCAGATGCACATCCTTCACCGAGACACAGAAAACAATCAACCAGTCTTCCGTTGGCATCTCGAAGAAACCGAGGAAGCGAATGACGGTGAAAGATTCGAGGCACCACGAAATCGTTCAGATTCCTTTGTTGTTTCTCACGTAGCTCTTCTTTAAGAGCATCAAGGTCCACTGGTATGGCATCGGAAGATAAGGGTAAAATCTCCGAAAAAAGTGCAAACAACCTTTCTGCCTCTAAGATCATGGAAGCTCCAACATAGCCGATATCTGCTCCATATACTTCAATGTCTGAACTGCAAAGATCCATGGGCTTGAAGCGATGATGATTGGATGCAAGAGGAAGGTATTCAACTCTCCGAAATCCTGCATCTTTTAAGGCGTTTACTCTGGATTTTCTGTAGGTGTAGAATAAAATATCTCCAGTATGAACCTTTGAGTATTGAAGGACTTCAATTGATGGATCAATTTCCCATATTACCAGAGGAATTTTTAAATCATAACATATATCGGCCACGCCTTTTATGTAGTTAATGGAAAAGACAAAATCCGGAGTATGGGTATTTAAAGCGCTGGCGAGACTCTGTTCGCTAACCCGAAGTACATCTATGGGAAAGGTTTCAACTCCAAGGTTTTCAAGAACGTTTACTACATCTCTGCTAAGAAGGCCTGTAAGAAGCACGGCACATTTACATTTCCTATATTGATTGCACGAAAGTATTCCGTCCAACTCTTCGCGATAAACCTCGCCAAGCACGGGATGCACAAAGATACCGGAGTTTTCGCTTAGAAACTTCATGGCCATTTGTCGAAAATGCGGATAATCTTGCCAAGTGCAAAGTGAAACGCGTCCACTCAAGAGATCTCTAGAATAATCCTTTATAGATAAGGCTATCTTAACAAATTCAGGAAAGCGCTCGTAAACGAGGATTTTTTGAAGGGAGGGGAAAAGATCACAAAGAGCCCCCAGGTGATAACCCAGTCCTAATCCCACCATAATCAAGGATTCAATATCAGGATTTATGACTGTTCGGATTTCTTGTATGGCTGATTCGACAGGTGAGTTTAGATCGTGAACCGGCGGGCTATTCCAGCCTTCAATTACTGCTGTCGGCAAACCGGATGCGCTTGGTTTTAGATCTACAGGTAATCTGGATTGCTTGATATTAAGAAGTTCAAGTAGTGAATTTTCCACAACAGCGGAAAGAGCATGATAGTTTTTGATGAAAAGGTGCTGAGACGGTATTTTGGAAAAATTCAAAGATATAATCTCGGCATCCATGCCTTAACGTGTTTATAATCCGCGATAGTCAAGGCTTCTCTCGAAATCTCACTTTACCATGTAACATTTAAAAAAGCGGTACTTGCTGCAAATTAATGTAAAACAAACAGTTAGGGCGACCCGCCAGGCGGCCACCCCCATCCCACAAACATCATCGACAGGTACATTCCACCATACATGAGGTTTATTAACCCTGCAAGAGTTGAAGAATCTGCTGAGGTGCCATATTTGCCTGAGCCAGCATTGCAATACCGGATTGTTGCAGGATCTGGTTCTTCGTAAAGTTCATCACTTCCCAGGCCATATCCACATCCCTGATGGTGGACTCGGAAGCCGAGAAGTTTTCGATGCTAACCTCAAGGTTCTCAATCGTGTACTGCAACCTGTTCTGATAAGCACCAACCTTGGCCATGTATTGGTTGATGCTGTCAATGGCAGTATCTATGGCATCCATGGCGACTTGAGCAGAGGGAACACTATCTATGGCAATGGATCCAGCAGCTACTCCCAATGACTTAGCATCAGCCGCACTGAGGGACAACGCCAATTGAAATTGTGACTGGTTTAGCTGACCGATCTGGAAGGTCAAACCCCCGACAGCGCTGTTTGTGGTAACGCTATAACTTCCAACTGAACCACTGGCAATTAGAGCTGTCTTATTGTAAAAAGTGGATGCAGCAATCCTGTCTATTTCGGACTGGAGATACTGAAACTCCGAAGTTAACTGACTCTGGACCGTCTGGCTGGATGCCGCCTGCGTGGCAAGCTCCTTCATCCGTACAAGTATGTCGTAAATCTTAGAATAAGCACCATCGGCAATCTGAAGCATTGATTGAGCTTCCATGGCGTTCTGCTTGGCTACCCTCATGGCATGAATATCCGCTCTGAATTTGTTGGCTACAGCAAGCCCAGATGCATCATCCTTTGCCGAATTAATCCTGTAGCCCGAGGATAACTTCTTTAAAGACTCCGCCAGTCTTCTATTGGTCATTGTCAAGTGTCTGTGAACATTCAATGCTGGCACATTAGTGTTGATCCTCATTGGTTCCTCCCTTTCCTTTTCTTTTAAAACCTTCCCTGGTCTCCAACAAGTTGCTCATGGTGTTTTGCAACAACAATGCCAATAGTCATAGAAAATTTGGACACCAAAAGAATCCAAACGAAATTAACCAAAACCCCACGCCTGCTGCATCCAAAGGGGAAAATTTTTCTCCTACAATGGGTCAAGGTTGTTTGAAAAAATTGCGGTATCGATTTCCTTTTCCAACGAGTTAGACTTTTTTTTTAAAATATCATATCATTTATGTTGGAATGAACTAAGTGTTTTGTAAAAGTTAAAACTGTCTAAGTTAATGCAGAACTCAAAAATGGGGAAAATTGTAATTCCTCTTGTAGTATGGATTTTTAGCTGCTTCGGTTGTGCTACCACTATGGAGTGGGAACAAGCTAGGCCGGTTAGCTTAGCAAAACCGGACGTGATTGTCCCTCTGACGGATGCTATCAGTAAAAAAGATACCCTCTGCATTGCCCCCTTTAGTGGGCACAACATGTCGCAAGAATGGTTAAATAAAATATCCAGGGAGTACGGAAACGCCGTTATTAAGCGAAATATTGTCGGTTTCTCCCGTCATATTGAATTTTACCGAAACGACCTTCACATTTTCCTGCAGGAAGCTAAAAAAATAGGCTGTTCGGTATTGCTATATGGGAAAGTTGCTAAAATCTCACCCACAGGTGGAGGGCAAACCCAGGGCATTATGCTGGAGACGTGGATATGGAAAATTCCGGAAAACGTCTCTATTATGCATCTGAAACAGAGTGGTTTCTCCAGGCCAGGTGGTAGCAGAGACTGGTTCTGGTCATCTTCAGTGGGTAAGCCTGCTGCCCCACTTGCTTCAATAGTTCACCGGCTGGCTGAACAGTTTGCGGACATCCTGCGCAAAGAGTCAAAGAGAATAGCCAAAAGCCGGGAAAAACTCGAAAAAGATTCTTTAAAGTCGGTCGTTGGAACTAACGAATAAAATAGAAGAGAAAAGCTCTATAGGCCTAAGGAGCGTATCATGGAAACCAAAGTGCCGGAAATCCAACCCGTGGTGACAGAAAATTGGACACAGTTTGATAAACAGATCAGGCGCGAAGAGGTAATAAAACCAGTAGAAGAGGCAACGGGTACAGAACTCAAAAAAGTCGGCGAGGGCAAGGAGCAGGTGCAAACGAAGCTCCTAGACCTTACTCTGGAAGAAACAAAGAAACTTGCCGAGCAGATCGAACAATACCTCAAGGAAGTGAATGTGCGCCTGGCTTTCGATATTGATGAAAAAACGCACGACATAGTGGTAAAAATAATTAACAAAGAAACAGGGGAGCTCATTCGCCAAATTCCACCTCAAGAACTTTTGAAATTGAGACAGAAGCTCGAAGAGCTGGTGGGAGTCCTGTTCAACGGAAAAATTTAATAACCACCCTCTTTCTGTCCTGCCCTAACTTTCTGATTTTTACAACGTATGTGTGAGTAAGCTCTTTGTCTTCCATTCATCTCATGTTATAGGCTGTAGGATTTTACTAAACTATTGGGAGTGGAAATGCGGATACTCATAGTAGAGGATGATCATGAGTTAGGGCAATTGTTGAAGGATTACCTGGAACGCCTTGGTCATGAGCGGGTTGTACACGCATTAACCGGTCATCAGGCCTTGCAAGAATTGAGTGATCATTCTTTTGATTGCGCTTTCGTTGATCTTCAATTGCCCGACATTGGCGGTCTTGAAATCTTGCACACCCTGAAAACGCACGATCCATCTTTACCTGTTATAATAATGAGCGGTTATCCAACGATTGAACGCTCCATTGAAGCTATGCGCCGTGGCGCTTCGGATTTCTTGACAAAACCTTTTGCTTTTCAAGACCTGGTATTCGCGCTGGAAAGAGCACTCAGGGAAAGAGAAATACTTCTCGAGAACGTATCTCTAAGACTGGAGAAACAGGCAAGGATAGAACTGGAAAAACTGAACAAACAACTTGAAGCCACCCTTGAAGAGCAAAAGCTTCTTTTTAGTGTCTCAAACGAACTTGATCAGGTATCCACCAGTGACAGCCTTTATGAAACAATTGTCAGATGGGGTTTAAAGCTAAGCGGAGCAAAACGCGCTGGTTTTTACGTAATTATCCCACCGGGCCACGAGATGGTGTTGGTAGCTGAAAGTAAAAGCAAATCCAATACAGCTCATACCTTTCCGCAAATGATTACAAACAGGGTTTTTGAAAAACCACCAGACACCATCTTTCAGGTGCAAATGAATCGAAACATTTTAACACTTCCCTCCCAAATCGATGTGGATACATTGATGCAAACAATGATTGAACATGTCTGTCCTCAAGGTTGTCATTGTAGATGCTGGAACATGGACATAAGGGGTGAGCCTTTTGGATTCCTAATATCAGTTTACGAACAAGATTTGCCGGATATACCAAAAGCTAACCAGAGAATTCTTGATTTCCTTTTGAAAAAAGCGGGGCTTACCCTGGAAAATCTTGCCCTTTACGAGAGCCTGATCGCCAACTTTTACGGTATTCTTCGCTCTCTGGTGAATGCCTTGGAAGCAAAAGACACATACACGGGAAAGCATTCAGAACGGGTAACAACCGTCGCCCTAAAACTGGCCAGGTTTATGGGTTGTTCTCACTCAGAAATAGAGTCCATTAAAACAATGGGCTATCTCCATGATATAGGCAAAATAGGTATCCCTGACACGGTACTAAACAAACCAGGACGCCTCACACCTGAAGAATTTGAACTTATTAAACAACATCCAATCATAGGTGAATCTATAGTAAAAGACCTCGGCCTGAGCGAGATAGACAGATCGATAATCAGACATCACCACGAGCGCTGGGACGGCAAGGGATACCCGGATGGCATTGGCGGAACCGATATTCCTCTGACCACCAGAATTATCACGGTGGCAGATGCTTACGACGCAATGTACACAGACCGCCCTTACAGAAAAGCCATGAAGCTGGACAGGGTCAAAGAAGAGTTAATCAGAAACAGTGGCACACAATTTGATCCCCAAATTGTTGAAGCTTTTCTGGAAATGTTAAATTTAGAGAAAACGCAAAAAGGGGACAGAAATGACAATGACGACAGATAGGAGAGACTACCTTCGAATTCACATTCCCTATCTGCACGTCCATTACAACATATTGCCAGAAGATGTAACCCCTGTTCTTCCAAAACGCCATAAGACAGGAAAGCTGACGGCGGATGAAGAAGCTAATCTCGAACCTATTTATAGAGTCTTGCTTGAAAAATTGGAAAATCTTGAAACAAAGGTCGATTATTTGCTTAAATGGCTGGGAAAAGCTCGTGAGGACAAACCTTTTGATGAAAAAGCGGAAGTGATCAACATTGGCGGTGGTGGATTATCATTCAGAACGAGTAGGAAAATCGAAGAAGGAACCTTTATAGAACTGTGTATTTCCTCTGAGGTTGGTGAAATGGTGCCTATATTTGCCATTGGTAGAGTCTGCTGGGTGGAGAAAAATCCCGAAAACGCAGATCGCCCATGGACGGTGGGAATTTGTTTTGAAGATATGCTGGAAGACGATCGGCAAATTATTATGCGAATGATCTTTGATGCCGAAAGAAAACAAAAACGGTAAAAAACCACGATGGGTTCATCCAATGAGTCAAATACCTGAGCCTTGGATTCTGCTTAACTATTACTTTTCATCTTTCAAAGGCAAGCTGTTAAAAGGGTTGATTCACAACGTTAACTCACCAATTCAAAATATCTCTTTTTTAATAGAGTTTGCACATCAAGACCTTAAAACTATTAAGACCTCAGACAAACTATTAGAATATTGCACTGCTAGATTCAGCACTTTAAAGAAACAGTTGGCAAAATTAACGGAAGTGCTTAGACCGATAGAGCTTTTTGAGCGACTGATGTATGAAGACCGTCCCTTAACCGCCCTCGAACTGTCTGAAACGGTAAGAGAGCTATTACTTTACGATCTTTATTGCAAACATCATGTAAAAGTGAATCTCGATGTAGCCTCGAAAGCTTCGTTACTATTTCCAAACAGTGGCACTTTAATTCCCGTCGTGTGCCAACTTTTGGACAACGCCTTGACGGCTCTTAAGACAATAAAAGCTGACAAATTGACCATCCACATCACCGAAACCGAAATACACATAATTGATAACGGCTGTGGGTTCGACATTTCCAACGCTGCTCAACTTTTTGAACCATGGATCTCAAATTGGCCGCTAGAACTTTTACCAGAAGAAGAACAATCTCATCTCGGGCTAGGGTTGTACTGGACGAAAAAGATCATGGAAGCTTACAATGGATCCGTGGCCATCTCTCGAAATCAGGACACAACAATATCTACTATTTATCTCCCACGTTCTGAGAAATAATTTCCAGCTCCATGCGAAAAAATTTCCCGTGAGTGAGGCTTTTTGTCAATCACAAAGAACCGTCAGAATGCCATCACCTGGATACTTCAACAATTTGATAACTCTGGCAACAGTAACATATTGTGCCATTGAAAATCGCAAATTCTTTTCAGGCAAAATTAAAGCTGGCAGGAAGATTGCTCGAATAATTCAAGCGAAAGTAAACGAAAAGTGTCATAGTAGAAAGAGGGAGTTTTACGATGAAAATCATAGAAATTCAGCCTGCTAAAGTTGAGAGTCTGCAGGAAAAGGAACAAAACAAAGTATCCAATAAAGACAATAATTTTGCAGCTTTTCTGGAGGAAGCCAAAAGGGAAGTGATCGTAAAAGAGGAAAACTTTTCTGGAAATAGCATATCCGGAATTACCATGGATCCTTCTGATGAAGTGAATTTGTGGTCGATGGGCACAAATTCTGGAACTGAGCCCTCAACGAGCATAGGCAAATCTATCGAAGCAGTTCTGGATTCTCTGAAGGATCCAGCGAATGAGACTTCGAAAATAGAAGATAGCCTACATGCTATTGATGAAATCTTTGATAAGCTGCCTGAAAATACGAGAAAAGAGGTCAAAGACTTCTTAGAAGAACTCAAGGTTGTTACCTATACGGAATATGTAAAATGGAGAAGAGGAGATTATCTGTAAGAAAAGTTCTTACTATTGGTGTCATGGCAGTTTTCCTTCCATGTTTTTTGTGCGCAAACGAGTTGCCGTTTCAAGAAACCAGGAATTCTAGGATATATAGAAGTGGCCCTACCGACGAAGAGATTCAAGCAGAGAGGGATTATGAGGTTTATAAAGAACAGCGTTCGTGGGACATGCTCCAGAATCTTTTTATCGAGTTAACAATCCCGCCCGACAAAAAAGCCAGCGAAGAAGAATCTCAAAGGCCATTTCAGCGTTAAGCTGATTTTCAGCAGAGCTGTTGTGGCATTGATATTGCTTTTTCTCCCTGCGAGGGAGGAAAAGCCATGAAATTGGGATATTACGCCCCGGCGTTAGGAGCAATACTCGAAGAAAAGCGGTTAGACGTAATAGCTAACAACATAGCTAATGCAAATACCCCGGGCTTCAAAAAAGAAAACGCGCGTTTTACGGATTTTCTTTTCGAAGAAACCCATACCATCTTTGATCAAGGTACAATCCGAACAACCAGTTCACCACTAGATCTTGCGATAATAGGCAAGGGATTTTTCAAAGTTAAGACTGACAAAGGAATACTCTACACCAGGGCCGGCAATTTAATGCTGGATTCTGAAGGCCGCCTGATAACTCCAGAAGGATGGCCAGTGTTAGGTAAAAACGGGGAAATAACTCTCCGTTCCCCGGACGTAATAATTAACGAGAAAGGAGAAATCCTGGAAGAAGATGGAACCATCGTTGACACCCTAGATGTCGCAACATTTGACAGTCTGGATAAGCTTCAAAAGATTGGCAAAAACTACTTCAAACCGCTTTCACCAAACTTATCGCCAAAGGAAGCAACAAAGTACAAAATCCAACAGGGAGCTCTCGAAGAACCTAATCTCAATGTCGTTGAAGAGATGACCAAACTTATAGATACCCTGAGAACTTTTGAGGCGCATCAGAAGGTCATGAAAACCTTTCACGACGAAGATAGGCAATTAATCAGAAAAGCTTCCGGACGATAAAAGGAGGATAACCATGATTCGGAGTCTGTGGACTGCGGCAACAGGAATGTCAGCTCAGCAATTGAACCTTGATGTCATAGCGAACAACCTCGCCAACGCCCAGACGACGGGGTTCAAGAAAAGCCGGGCAAATTTCCAGGACTTAATGTATCAAACCATAATACCGCCGGGAACTCCCACTGCCAATGACTCCACTATACCGACAGGTATTCAGATCGGTATGGGTGTCAAAAGTGTGTCGGTGCAAAAACTTTTCAGCCAGGGCAATTTCATCCAGACGGATAATCCACTCGACTTAGCCATTGAAGGAAAAGGCTTTTTCAAGGTCCTGAGAGGAACTGAAGAGGTTTACACGCGTGCGGGTTCTTTCAAGCTGGATTCTGATGGTTACATTTGTGACCCTGAGGGTAATAGACTCCAGCCAGAGATTGCCATACCCAGGGATGCTGTGACCATCACCGTTGATGCAGGAGGAAAGCTCACGGCAATGGATCAAAACGGCGATGTGCTGGTTTCAACAACAATCACTATCTATGACTTCCCAAACCCAAGCGGATTAATCAGCATAGGCAGAAATTACTTTATTCCATCAGAGGCTTCAGGAGAAGCTGTTGAAGGCGAACCCGGCACTGAGGGGTTCGGCACAATACTGCAAGGTTTTCTGGAAAATTCTAACGTAAACGTCGTTGAAGAAATGGTGAACATGATAGCCGGCCAACGTGCTTATGAAGCAAATTCAAAAGTTATACGGACATCTGACGAAATGCTCAGGATGGCAAATAACCTGCAGGCATAAAGTCGGGGAGGTAGTCATGAGGGCGAAAATAGTGTTGACAACGTCGGTAATCATAATAATCACAATGATTATTGTTTCGTCCCAGGGCTACTGCCTCTCTGAACTCAAACGCCTGGAGCTGCTACCTCGAGTTGAAGTGGCAAGAAACAATGTTTATCTTGGCGACTTGATTCAAAAAGAAGGATTACCAGAAGACTGGCGCATCCGTTTTGATTCCCTTTTCATCGGCGAAGCACCCGGCCCGGGTACCATCAAGTATGTTCAGCTTGAGCTGCTTAAAGAATACCTCAAAAAAATAATAGCCAGCAATGGCCAAGACCCCGACAGGGTAATTTTCCTTTTTCCTGACCAAGTTATGATTGTCCGAAAAACCGTTACACTTCCTCGGGACGAAATAGAAAAGCACTTTCGTGAATTTGTATTAAAAAACGCACCATGGAAACCTAGCGAAATCAAGATATCCAACATCCGGTATGCAGGCCTTCCTGTTGTACCAGCCGGCAAGAGACGTTACGAAATAATAGCGTCGCAGAATGAACACTTCATTGGAAATGTTGCTGTTACAATGAACATTTACGTTGACGGCAAGCGAAGCAGATCCCTTCGCGTAGCGGGCATTGTGGATCTGTACAGACCGGTCTTGCACGCAAAGGCTATCATATCCAAAGGCAAGGTGGTCACCGCAGAAGACCTGGAAATAAAGCGGGCAAGGGTTACGGATGCACCGGAAGATTTCACGGACAACTTTGACATAGTAGTGGGCAAGCGAGCACTTACGGACATTTTCCCGGGCGAACCCTTGAGGCTTTCCAGGCTGGATAACCCGATAGTTGTCCAAAAGGGGGACATAGTTAAAATTTTGCTTCAGAAACCAGGGCTTACCGTAACTGCTAGAGGCAAGGCTAAAGAAGATGGTCATATTGGAGACACCGTAAAGGTAATAAACCTGAGTTCTAAAAAAGTCATTTTTTGCCGGGTTCGTAGCAAGGACTTAGTTCAGGTAATAGACTGATCGAGAGCAGCTGGCCATGAGGCTTATCGTATTACTGTGCACATTATTATGGTTGTGTGGATGTGTTACCACTGGAGAGAGACAGAGGGTAACGCGAGAGTTACCATCGGTGCCTGCCGGTTTGCTTTACTCTGCTCAAATTCATGGAAAGACCTCCGGTGCTGACAACAATTCGTCTGTTTTATCTTCTACCGGCTCTTTGTGGCAGGCAGGGTATGGATCATTGTACAGGGACATCAAAGCCCACCGGGTGGGCGACATTATCACAATAACAATAAGCGAAAGCGCCGACGCTTCAGGTGAAGCAACTACCGAAACCAGCAGAAAGCACGACTGGACTGGAAAACTGTCGGCTTCGAATTTCACGGCTGCCGGTAAAAACTTGCTTGGCGGAAGTACTTCTTTCGATTATGGGGCAGAATTCGACAGGACCTTGAAAGGTTCGGGCAAGACTACTCGCACCAACACCGTCACTGCCTACATGACAGCAACGGTCATCGACGTGTTACCCAACGGAAACCTAGTCATAAGGGGATCAAGATGGATCAAGGTAAATGATGAACTCCACCAGATAATACTGGAAGGTGTCGTACGTCCTGTGGATATTACCCGTAACAACACCATTTTGTCTCAGAAAATTGCCGACGCTAAAATATTTGTTGTAGGTAAAGGCCCACTATCCAGGCACCAGAAACCGGGTTGGCTCGGACAAATCATTGATTTGTTATTCCCACTTTAGTTAATGTTTAAGGGGGAGGTAAGCACGATGACAACCGTCAAGGCCCGGTTACACTTGAGCGTGGTTGTTGCATTATCCTTGTTGACGACTCTGGCTTTAAAAAGTGACTGTATTGGCGCTCGGATAAAAGATATTGGTTTTTTCATGGGCAGCCGTCCAAATATGCTGTTCGGATACGGACTGGTGGTTGGATTGAACGGTACAGGGGATAAGGAAAAAACGGAGTTTACAGTAAACACCCTGGCAAATTTGCTCGATAACCTGGGCATTCACGTTAATCCAGATGACGTTAAAGTTAAAAATGTAGCGGCTGTTATGGTAACCGCGAAGTTGCCGCCTTTTGCTAGAGTAGGAACGAAACTGGACGCACAAGTGTCATCAATTGGTGATGCTAAGAGCATTGTAGGGGGCACCTTGTTGATGACTCCGCTTCAGGGTCCTGACGGAAAGGTATATGCTGTGGCACAAGGCCCTATTTCTGTTGGCGGTTTTGCCTTTGGAGGAGCGGCGGGTGGAGGAGTCCAGCAAAACCACCCAACCGTTGGTTACATTCCCAACGGAGCTGTTGTGGAAAGGGAAATTCCGATAGATATGTCTCAGTATAGTGTATTAGACTTTGTCTTGAGATCGCCGGATTTTACAACTGCCAATCATGTGGCAGAAGCGATAAATGCCCACTTTGGTAGCAAGATAGCTTTTCCCCGGGATGCTTCCACGATCAGGGTCCACACACCGACGGAAAAAAAGCAAGACATTGTCGGGTTTATTGCTGAAGTTGAAAATCTGGAGGTCGTTCCGGATACTCCGGCTCGCGTTGTCATCAACGAGCGTACCGGTACAATAGTCATGGGAGAAAATGTTAGAATTTCGCCCGTCGCCGTTGCCCATGGAAATTTAACGGTCAGCATCACGGAACAACCCTATGTGTCCCAGCCTCTCCCTTTCAGTCAGGGGCAGACAACGGTTGTTCCTAGAACTCAGGTTCAAGTGGAAGAAGAAAAAGCACATCTGGCAATAGTTGGAGGTGGCGTGACCATTGGGCAGGTCGTAGAAGGACTTAACGCTATTGGTGCAACGCCGAGAGACCTCATAAACATCTTGCAGGCCATCAAGGCGGCGGGAGCGTTACACGCGGATCTTGAGATTATGTAAAATCGTGGGAGAGTGGGAGAAATAAGAACATGGCAAAAGAAGATAAAGAAAATGGGGGCGGAGGAGAAGGTGGAGGCTGGCTCACTACCTACACTGATCTTTGCACCCTGCTTCTTACCTTTTTTGTGTTACTGCTCAGCATGTCAGTAATAGACCCTGAAAAGAAGAAAGAAGCTCTCAACTCGTTGGTCGGGGCGTTTGGCTTTTTAACGGGAGGTCGTGCCATAATTGGCAACCCCGTTGGAACGGATATCAGGGAAGTAATTGCTCCGATTCAACCGAGTTCTCCTATATCCTTTGAAATGCTTCGCGAGATGACACTAAAAAATAACCTGAACCTAGACGTGGATATAATAAAAGAAAAAGAAAGAATCATAATCCGTATAAACAACAGAATACTTTTCAAAAAGGGTTCCTACCAGCTGTCCCCGAAGGGTGAAAAATTTCTGGCTGCCCTCGGCATGTATCTGAAAAAAAGTCCAGAAGGAATTGAAGTTCGCGGGCATGCCGATCCGTACGAAATACCCGGAAATCCAGAGTGGCCCAAGCTGGCATGGGAACTATCCGCAAGGCGGGCTCTGGCGGTTTATAAATTTCTTCTTGACATCGGAATACAACCTAATCGCATAAGCGCTCACGGAATGAGCTATTACTGGCCTGTCGTGAACAGTCTGGAAATGCCTCATCTGAGATATAAAAACCGCCGAGTTGAAATTATCATCGGTCGAAACCCGGCGATACCGGCAAGTATTTATACCCAGAAAAAATCTCCCCACGGATATGTCAACTATAAAAACTTCTTTTTTAGACTTTTTCCTTCTTTCGGAGGAAAAGATAGAAATGCCCAAAAAACGCAAAAAAAAATCTAATGAAGGCGGTGGGGGTAGTAGCGACTCATGGATGATGACATTTTCAGATCTTTCAACCCTACTTCTTACCTTTTTCGTACTACTCATATCAATGTCATCCCTAAACGAACAGGCAATTAGAACGGCCTTCCACAACTTTGACAGAATGAGTGGCATCATGTTTTTCAAAAATCTTGAAGCGATTCAGATTCCTAAGAATGAAGCGATAGCGGAATTCGTGAAATCTCTTGAAAGCGTTTACGTTGTGGACATAAGAGACATCACAGAAAACCCACCGGCAAAAATTTCCGAAAAGGAGTACAATCTTCTTGTATCCACAGGAAACCTTGTGTGGTACCGCAAAGAACAGATCTATCGGTCTTTTTCCCTCATATTCGGAAGTGAAATACTCTTTGATAGTGGAAGTGCCACTCTAAAGCCATCAGTTTATCCGCTGCTCGATAAAGTTGCGGATTTCTTAAAGACTTCAAACTATAGGGCCTTCATTGACGGACATACGGATAACATCAAACCCGGCCCTCAATCCCTTTATCCAGATAACGAAACCTTGTCTCTGGCAAGGGCTATGGCCGTACTGAACTACCTGGTCGATAAATGCCATGTGCCCCCATCAAAATTGGCCGTAGGCGGCTATGGTGACCTGCTGCCCATAGCAGATAACTCTACACCTCATGGCAGAGCGTTAAACAGACGAGTGGAAATCATCTTTAAACCCGTAAAATGATAAAGACGATATACTAAAAGCTAGAAAACCAAATAAATTTTGCTGTCCTCCAACAGGTGGGCCAGCGGAAAAATTTTCCTGTAAGAGGAGGATCTACGATCATGAAAATGCAGGAATTAAAACTAATGTCAGATAGACACAAAGAACTGGAAATCAAAAAAGATCAGCTTCGCAGAACCTGTCGACAATTTGAAAGCCTGTTTGTGGCACATCTTTTGAAGAATATGAAGGCCGGAATGATGAGATCTGAAGATCCATCTTATCAAAGTTACATGTACGAAGCGATGTTCGACGAAGCAGTGGCGGACGTCGTGGGACAAAGCGGAAGCTTCGGGTTGGGCGATCTTTTGTATGAACAACTGTTACCTCTTCTGGAGGAAGAAGCAAAAGGAGAGGATGGCAATGGAAAGAAAAAGCAATGATCTTTACGCCGCACTTGTGGAACTGAAAGAATTGCTTGTCGAAGAAAACGAGATATTGAAACGTCTTGACATGAAGGCTCTTCAGGAGCTTCTTCCTCGCAAAATATCTTTACTCAATATAATTGATCAAACCCACTCTGTGGTCGATGAAAACGGCTTAAGAAAAGAAAAATTCAAAAAAGTAATAGAAGATATACGTACGCAGAATGAACGAAATCGTTTTTTCGTTGAGGAGGCCCTTAAGGTGTATACAGGCCTGCTCTCTGTCATCTTGCCATCTAATTATACTCCGGAAGGGTTGAAAAAGCCATGCCTTATGCCAGGCATTAGGCTTAACCAGGAGGCTTAAAGATTATGGCTGGCCTCATACAATCCCTGGAAACAGCCAAGCTAACGCTTATTAACACCCAGATTCAGGTACAAACAGCAAATCATAATGTCGCCAATGCGGAGGAGCCGGATTACCATAGACAGGTGGTGGACCTGAAAACGCTCCCTCCCGTTCGCCACAAAATGATGTACATTGGAACGGGAGCGTACGTTTATATGATCCGACAGACCATAGATCCTCTTCTGGAAAACAAGCTACTGTATGCCACATCCAAACAAAATTACTACGAGGCCAAGGCAGAATATGCAAAAATTCTTGCAACTTATAATTTCGATGATGGTAATTCAGGCATATCCGCGGCTCTCAGAAACTTTTGGGATTCTTGGGATGAACTAAACGAAAGCCCGACAGATGCTCAGAAACAAAACGTGAAAAACGCAGCTAATCGATTGGTTTCTACTATGAAGGAAACCTACGCAATGACAAAAAGTCTACGCGACGACATCGAAGAAGATATTAAACAATCTATAGGTAAAGTTAATGACTTGCTAGAAAAAATAGCAACCTACAATCAGGAAATTGCCAAGGCAGAAACGCCCCTAGATAGTGGACATCCCGATCTACGACATACGGCAAATGATCTGAGAGATGCACGTTATTCGGCAATCAAAGAGCTGGCAGAACAACTTCCCATAAATGTAGAAGATCTCGACAATGGAATGGTAAGGATTTCTGTAAAAGTCGGAGCTAATACGATTACTCTGATTGATGGCACTTATTTCGGTTCTCTGAGTTATGTAGTAGGCAGTGGATCTTTTGAATACACTGATATCGCGGGTGTCCCATATGCCTGTGGTGATTTGGAAGCTGGTCATCTTTACGGCTTGAAGGACATTTACTCCAATGCGACGGACATCCTCAGTGCTATGCAAAACATAGCCCAAGCCCTTACAACCGATTCAAACAACACTCATACTTCAAGCCCCGTTTTTGACTATACGCCACCTGCACCAGACCTGAGCAATCTAGACTTTGCAGTTGATGCGGGATTCACCCCTGATCCATCATTTGCTATGGATATGGCAGGACTTCAAGATAATGCTTTTTACTCGCCTTCCGATCTGGCAAACCTTCAATATACTATTGGATCCTGGCAAAGGGATGCAGAAGATGCTGGTTCCTTTTACCGATCATTACACGATGAGCTATTGAAACAGCAGCAGTCGGTCTCTGGAGTTTCTATCGATGAAGAACTCGTGAATATAATTCAGTATCAGCAAATCTTCCAAGCTGCCGCAAGGATAATAAGGACTGTAGCTGACTTACTGAATGTCACGGTAAACATGGTCTGATTTGCAGAAGAGGAGCTTGTCCATGGCCACAAGAATCAGCCTTGTTGCCAATTACCAAAGCTTGATAACCAACATGTTCGAAAACCAACAGAACGTTAGCAAGCTAAGGGAGGCTCTGGCGCAAGGCAAAATGGTGACACATCAGGCCGACGATCCCGAAGCATGGCCGAAAATCATGGAATTCAACTGGAAAATTGGACAAAATGAGCGCTGGTTGAAAAACATAGAATACGGTGAAGGCTGGAACAGATACACCGAAGGTGTGCTGAATCACATGAACGAACTCATAACTAAAGCCCGTGAAATTGCTATAAAGGCAATAAAGCTTAATTCGCCGGAAACTATACAAAGTTATGTTAAAGAGCTAGATGAAATATTTGACGAGTTCCTGGGAACAGCTAATAGTAAATACGAAAACCGTTTTGTACTTGCTCCATCAGTGATGAATGAAACCACTCTCTTCGACAATTCTACAGGTGCTTTTAAGGTTGATATGGATAACAGTGGAGTAGTTGACTCAACCGATGTGGATCTGGCTTTCAATAAACCACTGAAAATTCGTATTGGGCCAGATGAAGTCACAGGTCTTATGAAGATTAATATCGACGCAAAAGCTCTGCTCTATGACGAAAACGGGGATAATATTTTACAGAACATAAAGGAGCTGAGAAACGCTATTGCAAACATGCTTTCTGGTGGAACCGGAGCTGTCGAAACAGCAATGGGAAAGATAGAGAAAGCTCAAGATAGAATACTCACTGCCCTCACTCAAGTTGGAGCTCATCTGAATCGCCTGGAGGCCAGGAAAAATATAATACAGGCCATATCCGTAGATTACAAAGATCGAGTTGCAACACTGGAAAAAAGCGATGTTGCTAAATTGGCAACGGATTACCAAATGGCTGTCACAACCTTGCAAGCCATTTATCAGACCACAGCATCGGTGTCAGACCTAACCCTCCTGCGCTACGTGTAAAAAATTTCCTGCCCTTGGGCACACTACACATAACAAACCCTAGGAAATATTCTTTCCCTCTTTGCGCAAATTCTTTGACCCCTGTTTGTGAAATTGGTAATATGGTGTTGCATTTCTTATCGTTGTTACACGAGAAGGGGGGAACTGTGATGTTTGCTCATGTAATGATGAGATACAAGCAAAAGTGTATCTGGATACTGGGATGGTTTTTTTTCTTCTTATCCCACCCATTGCTGGCCATGGCATCGGAAACAGTTTCCGATCACATCGTGCGCGGAGGTAAACCCTGGTGGTTTTGGGTCATCGTGCTTTTTCTCTTTTGCTTCATACTTGGTATAATTGCGGTTCTTGCTGGCGTTGGCGGTGGGGTGTTGTATGTACCACTGGTAAGTGGTTTTTTTCCTTTTCATCTGGATTTCGTGAGAGGTGCTGGTTTATTGGTTGCTCTGGCCGGAGCGCTGGCTGCAGGTCCGGGTCTTTTAAGACGTAATCTGGCAAATCTCAGGTTAGCCATACCCGTTGCTTTGATCGCTTCAAGTTGTGCCATTGCAGGAGCATTTTTAGGACTAGCTTTGCCGAGAAACATCGTACAGACACTTCTCGGAGCCACAATAATAGGCATAGCCATTCTGCTTTCCGTTTCAAAAAATGTGGAACGTCCAAAGGTAACCAAACAGGATGCTATAGGGCTGGCCCTGGGAATGTCCGGTGCATACTGGGAAGAATCAACAAAAGAGGTCGTTCACTGGAAAACACACAGAACATGGTTAGGGCTTTTGTTGTTCATTATAATAGGACTCATGGCAGGTATGTTCGGCTTGGGGGCTGGCTGGGCAAATGTGCCGGTGCTGAACCTACTCATGGGTGTACCTCTCAAGGTCGCGGTGGGTACAAGCAAGTTCCTGCTCTCTATTACGGACACATCTGCCGCATGGGTATACCTCAATAAAGGCTGCGTGATACCTCTTATGGCGGTACCATCCATAGTGGGGCTAATGCTCGGCTCTTTCGTGGGCGTAAGAGTTCTCGCCATAGCAAAGCCCAAAGTAATCCGTTATATAGTAATAACCGTTTTATTCTTCGCAGGCATTAAAGCTTTTTTGAAAGGTTTGGGTATAGGTTAAGTCAGAAAGGAGTGAAAAATGCAGGAACATAAACAGGACAAGAAGATTGCTGAAGCTCCTCCAGAACAGATTGCCTACGCCGACATTCTGTTTTACGGCTGTTGGTTCGGAATCTTTGTTTTGCTTATAACTTACATATTATACCTTACTCGTATCGTTCCTCCATATGTACCAATGGAACAACTAACTTGGTACTGGTCTCACAATGTCCACCACTACGTCGAGGAAGCCAACGTACCTACAGGCTGGGGATGGGTCAAGTTTTTAAACAAAGGCGATTTCCTCAACTTCATCGGCATTGCTTTTCTGGCATTACTTACGATAGTTGGATTCCTCACCTTGATTCCCGCTTACGCAAAAAAGAAAGACTGGGCTTTTATGGTGATAGTTGTGGTGGAAATATTGGTACTGTTGCTCGCCGCTACAGGCATCTTGGGCACCGGAGGTCATTGAAAACACTAGCATGTCGTTGTTATTGCCATTTAGTGAAATCTATCTTTTCAAGTGAATCTTGCCACTTAAAGATCCGGGGGCTTGAAAAGCCGCGATAGAGCTCCCGGATAATATTTTGCGGTCTTGAGCACAACACCCTGTACCTCCATGTTTCAAAGTTATTTTTTGAAATTGCCCTCAAGGGTCTTGATTTTTTACCGAAAGATTTTTATCAATTATTAGCACTCTTCGTAATAGAGTGCTAGCAAAGGTGGTAATTGTCGATAAGGGAATATTTAAACCAAGGAGGGGAAAGAGTTATGAGGTTGCGTCCATTGCATGACAGGGTAATTGTCCAGCGTATTGAAGAAGAAGCCAAGACTCCCGGTGGAATCATCATACCAGACACGGCAAAGGAAAAACCTCAGCAGGGGAAAATCATCGCCGTAGGGAACGGAAAGATACTGGATGACGGAAAGGTTATTCCTCTTACGGTCAAGGAAGGCGATCATATTCTGTTTTCTAAGTATGCAGGAACCGAGGTAAAGATCCAAGGTGAAGAGTATCTGATTATGAGAGAAGATGACATCCTTGCAATCGTTGAAAATTCTAGCAAGTAAGAAAAATTGCGGTAGGAGGTGATCACATGCCGGCCAAGATGATCGAATACGGCGCTACTGCGAGAGAAAAAATTATTGAGGGAGTTGATATCCTGGCAAACGCGGTGAAGGTTACCCTAGGACCTAAAGGGCGCAATGTAGTTATCGAAAAAACATTTGGTTCTCCCCTCGTGACCAAGGATGGTGTTACCGTTGCGAAGGAAATCGAGCTGGAAGATAAATTTGAAAATATGGGTGCTCAAATGGTCAAGGAAGTCGCCAGCAAGACCAGTGATGTGGCTGGTGACGGAACCACAACGGCAACCATTCTGGCACAGGCAATCTTTCACGAGGGTTCCAAGCTGGTGGCTGCTGGCCATAACCCAATGGCTTTGAAGCGCGGGATTGACAAGGCCGTGGAAAAGGTTGTTGAAGCTCTCAAGGAGCAGAGCAAAGAGGTTCGGGATCAAAAGGAGATCGCTCAGGTCGGAACCATCTCCGCTAATAATGACCATGAAATTGGAAACATCATCGCCGAGGCGATGGCCAAAGTCGGAAAAGAGGGGGTTATAACTGTTGAAGAAGCAAAGAGCATGGAGACCACTCTTGAAGTGGTGGAAGGAATGCAGTTTGATCGCGGGTACATTTCCCCTTACTTCGTAACGGATGCCGAAAAGATGGAATGTGTTCTGGAAGATGCGTATGTGCTGTGTCATGAAAAGAAAATCAGCAACATGAAAGATCTGCTCCCGCTTCTTGAGCAAGTTGCCCGGATGAACAAGCCTCTCCTCATCGTGGCCGAAGACGTCGAAGGTGAAGCTCTGGCAACACTGGTTGTTAACAAACTCAGGGGGACCCTTAAGGTTTGCGCCGTCAAAGCACCCGGGTTTGGTGAAAGGCGGAAAGCAATGCTTCAGGACATTGCGATTCTGACGGGTGGACAGGTGGTATCTGAAGATTTGGGCGTCAAGCTCGAAAACGTAACCTTAAACGACCTCGGCACCGCTAAACGCATCGTAATCGACAAGGACAACACGACTATAGTTGATGGCGGAGGTAGTAAAGAACAGATCGAGTCCAGAATCAAGCAGATAAGAACACAGATTGAAGAAACTACCAGCGACTATGATCGTGAAAAACTCCAAGAACGTCTTGCAAAACTGGTAGGCGGTGTTGCGGTGATTCGAGTGGGTGCTGCAACCGAAACAGAAATGAAGGAAAAGAAAGCCCGTGTTGAAGACGCACTCAACGCAACGAGAGCGGCCGTTGAAGAAGGCATTGTGGCTGGTGGTGGCGTAGCATTGCTCCGCTGTCAAAAAGCACTCGAAGGACTACAGCTCGATGGCGAAGAACGCTTCGGAAAAGATATAATCATGAGAGCTCTTGAGGAACCGATCCGCCAAATCGCCAACAACGCTGGTCATGAAGGTTCTATTGTGGTCGAAAAGGTTAAGGCAGGTGAAGGTGCTTTTGGCTTCAATGCTCAAACTGAACAATACGAAGACTTGATCGCAGCCGGCGTGATCGATCCAACAAAGGTGGTTCGTTTCGCCATCCAGAATGCAGCAAGCGTCGCGTCGTTACTGTTAACCACCGAGGCAATGATTGCCGAAAAACCTGAAGAAAAGAAACAGAATGCCACCCCACCAATGCCTGAATATTAATGGCAAATAGCTGATGGGAGCCCGTGGAGTTTTCGTTCGGTTCGGGCTCCCCTTATTACGAAAATCCCCATTTTTTCAGGCGCCGCCACAAGGATACTCGGTCAATTCCGAGTATCTCGGCGGCCTTCTTTTTGTTCCATTTAACTTTCTTGAGTACCCAAAGGATATAATCCCTTTCATGCTCTTCCAGGGTCAGAAACTCCCTGGGCTTTGTCCTTGGAACCCTCAGGGTAAGCTGCTGCAGGTCCGGTGGAAGGTGAATCAACTCTATCCTAGAGCCCTGACAAAGTGTAACCGCTCGCTCCATGATATTTTCAAGCTCTCGCACATTTCCAGGAAATTCATAATTCAAAAGCACATCCATAACATCTTCACTTATTTCAGTTATGTTCTTTCTTTGGATGCGGGAAAACTTTTCAAGAAAGAATTGGCAAAGTAGCGGTATGTCGTCTTTGCGCTCGGCTAGAGGCGGAACATACAAAGTCACAACATTAAGACGGTAATAGAGATCCTGCCTGAAGTTTCCCTCTTTGACTTCTTTAGCCAAGTTGCGATTGGTAGCACCGACTACGCGAATATCTAAGGGTATTTCCTTGGTGCCGCCGACTCTGAAAAGCTTTCGTTCTTGAATAACCCTGAGAAGCTTCACTTGCATAGCCTGCGACATCTCGCCTATTTCGTCCAGCAGGACGGTTCCACCATTTGCCGCCTCCAAAAGCCCTATTTTGGTGGATGTAGCCCCCGTAAAGGCCTCTTTTTCGTGCCCGAAAAGCTCATTTGCCAAAAGTTCGTCCGTAAAGGCTCCGCAATTGATGGCAACAAATGGTTTATCTCTTCTGGGGCTTCTAGCATGAAGAGCTCGAGCTATCAGCTCTTTACCTGTGCCGGTTTCTCCCATTATCAATACATTACAGTCTGTAGCAGCGACATGACTAACAAGGTTCAAAAGCTGGACCATTTTTCCGCTTTTGCCTATGATAACTGGCTCCTCATCGGTAGCTCTTTCAACCTTTTCGCGAAGTTCCTTAACCTCCTTTTTTAGTTCCACCTTCTCCAAAGCCTTCTGCACTATTACCCGTACTTCATCAATACTGTACGGTTTTGCCACATAATGATATGCCCCCTTTTTCATTGCTTCCACTGCCGATTCCACCGTGGCATAGGCAGTAATAACAATAACTTCAGCCTCAGGGTGCAATTCCTTTACTCGCTCCAGCACTTCCATACCGTCAACTTTCCGCATTCTGAGGTCTGTAACCACCAAATCAAAACCCTCATGTTCAAGCCTTTGCACAGCCTTTTCACCAGATTCCACAGCAACCACCTTGTAACCCTCTTTCTTCAGAATGTAGGTCAGATTATCCCTGGCTGTTTTTTCATCTTCAACTACTAGAATTTTAGGCACCATTTACGGAACCACTCCTTTACCGCCAGGCTCCTGACACTCTTTATCGATTGGGAGTTCAATGGTAAAAACGGTTCCCTCTCCCACTTTGCTCCTTACCGATATTCTACCTCCGTGTTTCTCCACGATGCCGTAAGCAATGGAAAGCCCCAGTCCTGTTCCCGATCCAACCTCTTTAGTTGTAAAAAACGGGTCAAACACCTTCTCAAGCACGTCTTCAGAAATTCCAGACCCGGTATCCCGCACTTCAATAAACACTTTTCGGGCATTTTCATCTTTCCAGGCTTCTATTTCAACAAAACCGTCTTTTTCGCCTATAGCGTCAATAGCATTCATGATAAGGTTCAAGAAAACCTGTTGCATGCGGGCACTGTCTATTTCAACAATCAGCTGATCAGGTACCTTTACCCTTATTTCAACATTGGCCGGGACCTGACTTGATACAAGACGAACCGTTTTATCTACCACATCCTTAAGAGAAACCGGCGTGAGCGAAAACTCCCTGACCCTTGAAAATTCCAGCAGACCTCGTACTATTTCCCTTGCACGATTCACTTCTTGGGCAATGTTGTGCAACATGGTTTTCACAAAATCGGGGTCGAGAGAGTCCATATCTTCCATCAAAATCTGGCATGATGTTGAAATATTATTTAAGGGGTTGTTTAACTGATGGGCAACGCCAGATGTGAGTATTCCGAGAGAAGACATCTTCCTGGCCTGTATGAGCTGTTCCTGGCGACGTTCCAGTTCTGCAACCATTTTGTTAAAAGCTTCAACAACCCTTTGGGTTTCGTCGTAAGTGGCCAGGACGGGAAGAGGTCTGAAATCACCTCCGGCAATTCTAAGCATCGATTTTTCTATGACCTTGAGGGGACGAACAATTCTCTTTGCAACAAACGGAATAAGAAAAATCCCACCAATGAGAACCACAATAAGTGACCCCACTAGTTGAGTTCTTAGATGGTTGATTATGTCGATAACTCTCTTACGCTCATAAAGAACCAGTTCCTCTGCAATTTCCGTAACTTCCCTCCCGGTTTTTCTAAGCTTACTTTGAAACTTGCTAAAGTCATCACTACCTTTTTTAGGATAGCGCTTTTTTAGCTGCCGCACGAGCTCACGATATTCCATCAACCCATTCTTGATCCTTCCAAGGTAACTACTACCCCTCAATCCTTCAGTTTTAAAGGATATTCTATCAATAAGTTTAAGGCTCTGTTCGATATAATCTTCTATTTTCTCTAGTGTTGAGGGTGAATCGTAAAGAAAAAAATTCTTTTCAAAACGGCGAATTTCCAAGATTGCATTTCTCAGGTCATCAGATCTCTGAATAAACTCAACTTTTCGTTCCATTTCCGTGAGTAAATAATAAGAAAAACCAGCAATAAGCGACATTATAAGTGCAACGAACGCCAAGCTAATTACAACCTTCTGTCTTATGTTTAGCTTTGCAAAGGGCCATTTCATTGCAATCTTCCCCCAATCAGCATTTATTATGGCAATAAAACGAGATCTACTATTTCATCCAACTCGTTTGCTAAAACTATCTCTACTTCCTCAGTAATTTCAGGCTCAAGTGCTCGAATGTCCACTTCGTTCTTTTTCGGAAACACCACAGTTCGGACACCAGCCCTCTGGGCTGCTAAAATCTTCTCACGAACGCCCCCAACGGGCAGGATACGGCCACTCAGAGTAAGCTCGCCTGTAGTGGCAATGTCTCTCCTTGCGGGGCGTCCGGTAAGTAGAGAAATCAGCGCCAGAACTACGGTCACTCCAGCAGATGGTCCGTCCTTTGGCACTGCCCCTGCGGGAATGTGAATATGAATGTCCATGTCCTTAAAAAAGTCCGGATCTATGCCGTAGTGTTCGGCCCGGCTACGCACATAACTTAGGGCCGTTTGAGCCGATTCTTTTAAAACACTGCCCAGCGAACCGGTGAGTATGAGCTGACGATCACCCTTCATTTTCGCCGCTTCAACAAAGATTATTTCTCCACCAAAAGCATTCCACACAACCCCTGTCGTAACCCCTACCCGGTGTTTAGCCATTGCCACTTCATGGAAATACTTGGGTGGCCCTAGCAAATCGTGCACCACGTCCTCGTCTATTGAGCCAATAGGCAGGGCCTGTTTGCTGGCAAGATGAAGTCGAGCAAGCTTACGACAAAGTCCTGCTATCTCGCGTTCTAGTTGCCTGACTCCAGCTTCCCTGGTATAGTTTTGAATTATAGTAAGCAAAGCCTTATCATCCACTTTTATCTCTTTTTCCCGAAGGCCGTGCTCCCAGAGCTGTTTAGGAAGAATAAAGTGTTTGGCTATCGTTAGTTTCTCCTTTTCGGTATAGCCGCAAAATTCTACTACTTCCAATCTATCCCGCACCGGTGCAGGCAAGTGTTCTATCTCGTTTGCAGTGGCTATGAACATCACCCTGGAAAGATCGAAGGGCACATCTAGGTAATAATCCACGAAATGGGCATTTTGTTCCGGATCAAGCACTTCCAGAAGTACTGCCGACGGATCGCCACGAAAATCCTGTCCCACCTTGTCAAGTTCATCAAGCATAAAGACCGGATTTTTAACACCTAGGCGCCTGATTTCTTGAATAATCCTTCCCGGCATAGCTCCAGCATAGGTTCGCCTGTGCCCCCTAAGTTCAGATTCATCCCTCAAACCTGCAAGAGACATACGGACAAATTTACGCCCCAGTGCATGAGCGATAGATCGTCCTATGGATGTTTTCCCTGTACCGGGCGGGCCTAAAAAACACAGAACGGGACCTCGTGACATGTGAAGGTGCTTTCTTCTTTCCTTTATTTCAGCCACCACCTGCCTGAGTTGATTCAGGTCAATTGGCTTGGACAGGTAATTGACTGCGCCCTTTCGGAGGGCCGTTACGGCCGTGCTGACAGTCGCGTACCCTGTAATTATGACCACATCGGTGGAAGACGATAATCTTTTTACTGCGTCCAGAAGTTGAAGACCGTCCATTTTGTCCATTTTCAAATCGGCAAGAACCAGGTCATAGTCCTTCTCCTTTAGCCTTTCGCAGGCTTTCAGACCGTTTTCCGCCGTATCGACCTCATACCCTTCCTTTTTCAAAACATACTGAAGATTCGTCCGAGCAATTACCTCATCATCAACCACAAGAACACGAAAGGTTTGCAATAAACATAACGTTCTGCTGGCAAGGTACTCAAGAATCCTTTCTTTTACGTGACCAAGCCCATAATGTTCGGCGCTGAGGATTTCCTCTGCCCTCTGGAGATCAAGATTATCTTCAGTATACTTGTCCCAAGGAAGAGACAGCAAAAAATCAAGGTAATTAATGCCAATCCCGTACTCAGCCATTGATGAGTCGATAGATTTTAGTTTATCTAACTCTTTAAGTGCAACCCTGTAAACTGCTTCTGGTAACTGGGCATTTTCCAAGCGCTTTTCCAGTTGTTCCAGATCTGTAGATATGCCTTCTTCCGGCTCCTCCAGCGGACGGTCTGCTTTTTTGAAAAAAATCATTTTTTCCTCCGAGATATTGCATTTTGCAACACATCTTCCAACAGTGCAACATTCTCTATCTTGTTGAGTTTTCTAATACTTTGCAATCAAATTCTCTCAATGTTGCACTGTGCAACTTATATCCATAATTGGCGTTGGAGATAGTTATATCATTTTTCTTTGTTACATCAAGCAGTTATAGCTCATTTCCGCTGTTGGTACACCCTTTGATTTAAAAAGCAAGTGAAAGCAAAACCTAAAAAGCAGGGAGGGCAAAAAATGAAGCGAATAAAAGAAAAACTGGAAGCACTGGCGGCGGCGGTGGCTTTCGCCGAAGCCGGGGAGTTCAACGAAGCGGAACGGATGCTGAGGAAAGAAGAAAGAGTTGATCGAAAGAAGGACGTAAAACGAACGACTCAGCGTCCACGTCCAAGGGTATACAAAACCTGAAAAATAATGAAAGGGGGGATATAGATA
>Ga0190313_1000054_pt1 | contig 82148 bp, 81 predicted proteins | sample 4870071011_MG_FD_169989 | JGI IMG/M metagenome (GOLD analysis project Ga0190313, IMG submission 169989) | Hydrothermal vent sediment bacterial communities from Southern Trench, Guaymas Basin, Mexico - 4870-07-10-11_MG | ecosystem: Environmental > Aquatic > Marine > Hydrothermal vents > Sediment ...
GGTTCTTTGCGACGTTAATAGAGGTCGCCGGTAGAAGGGAGGTTAATATCTCAGGTGTGAGGACTGTTAAAGACCTCATAGAGAAGCTCTCTGAGATGTATGGAGATTCCTTTAAGAGTAGGATATATGTGGACGCAGGGAGGAAAAGAGTAAAGCCTGGGGTGGTTATACTTGTCAACGGGAAGAGCATATACCACCTCAATGGCCTTGACACAGAGCTCAAGGAGGAAGATACTGTGTCCATATTTCCTCCAGTCGCAGGAGGTTAAGTAATGGAGCACTATACCTTTGATTTTCTCTCCTATAAGGTCTTAATCCCGAGAAGGGTTGATGACCTTAGAGTAGTGTTTATAGAGCTCACGACAAGATGCAACTTGAACTGCGAGATGTGCTTTAAGAGGTACTGGAGGGACTCCGAGGGGGACATGGACGAGAGTACGTTCTTCAAGATCCTTGACGACCTCAGTGAGTTCCCTAAAGTCGATGTAGTGGTGTTCGGGGGAATTGGAGAGCCCTTCATGCATCCGAGGATCATGGAGTTCATTCAGGAGGTAAAGTCTAGGGGATATCGCTTAGCTATAACGACAAATGGAACTCTTATCTCAGAGGATCTAGCCCTCAAAATTATAGACGCCGGGGTTGACACGCTCTACTTCTCAGTGGACACTATACCTGGAAGGGAAACTATTTTAGGACACGTTGAGTTCGAGAGAACCATTGAGGCTATTAGAGAAATTCAGGAGTTAAAGCAGAGGCTTAAGTCGAAGAGGCCATTAATAGGTATTGAGTTCGTGATAACCACTGATAACTACACGGTAATTCCAGAGGCGATGGATTACTTTAAGGAGCTTGGAATAGATTCCCTGATACTCTCTAATATCATACCAATGTCTGAGGATCATGCAGATAAAATAGTCTATGATGAGGAGCACTCGCACGATGTTGAAAAAGTTCTCAGCGATCCAAGGGTTCTTAAAAACACACACTACTACAGGGTTCTACTACCTAACTTTAAGCCTCACGTTGAGAGACACTGTAGATTTGTGGAGAGCGGAGCAACGGTGATAAGGCATGATGGCGAGGTGTGTCCGTGCTATAGACTCTCTCATAACTACGTGGAGTACGTCATGGGAAGACGTAAGGAGGTCATCATGTACTCCTTCGGAAATGTCATGGAGAGAAGTTTGAGAGAAATATGGACGTCAAAGGAGTACTCACTCTTTAGGTACAAGGTGCTCACGGGACTATATCCCTCGTGCATTGACTGTAAGCTTAGGGACTTCTGCGACTTTGCTAAAAGCACGAGCGTTGACTGTTGGTCAAACGCCCCAAGCTGTGGCGAGTGTTTATGGTATCACGAGATAGTGACGTGTCCTGTTCCTAGAAGGATGTATGAGGACGTTTTATAGGAGGTGATGTTGTGCGCGCTCGTGTATTAATCCTCGTTGAAGACCACAGCGGGTATCGACAGGGATTAGTTGGTGTTCATGGGTTCTCCGCAATATTAGATACTGGAGACAACGTAATTCTTATAGACACTGGCCCAAATGCTGACGCCCTCTTGAACAACATGGAGACTCTGGGCTACGATCCCAAGGACATTGACTACGTTGTCCTAACGCATGGGCACTACGATCACACGGGAGGGCTTAAGGGACTTGTAGAGGCTAGGAAGGGGGAGACTATAGTTATAGCTCACCCTGACGTGTTCAGCGACAAGTTCTCCATAGAGGGGAGGAGAATTAGGTACATAGGAATTCCGTTCTCAAGGGAGAAGCTTGTATCCCTAGGTGCTAGATTCCTCCTGACAAGGAACAGCTTTAAGATAGCAGAGGGGGTAATGTTCTCAGGGGAGATACCTAGGGAGTACTGGACGAGGACTACTGGCCACGTGGTCGTCAATGGGAACCTCGTCGAGGATCCTCTCCTGGATGACATATCCGTTATATTGGAGCTTGAGAGAGGCCTAGTAGTGATCTCGGGCTGTGGGCACAGTGGCCTTAAGAACATAGTAACGCACGCTAAGAGGCTAGGAAATAAGCCAGTAATAGCTATAGTAGGAGGATACCACTTAATAGGCTCCAAGGAAGACATCCTGAGCGATGTCGTTAAGTTCATAGGTGATGAGGGAATAGAGAAGGCATTTCTTGGGCACTGTACTGGCATAAAGGAAATTGCGTGGCTAAAGAAGCACCTGAATGACGTCGTCGAGTTCATATACGCGGGAAGAACAATGGAATTTGATTAATGGTTTACATTTCAGGCTCAGTATAAAAAATACTTGTTGAAAGGTTTAGTACATTGTTCAATTCTCCTGAAAGCCCTCTTAGAAATTTATAATTATATCCTTAGTTTTTTACAAAAACATCACTTCTTGTCCATGTGTTCAGGCTCATAGTTAGGGCTTAAGGTGAACCATGGTGAAGTAGATGTACACTCCAATAGGAGATCTCAAGGAGAAGATTGGAGAAAGAGTGAAAGTTCGTGGATGGGTGTACAGGGCTAGGGAGAGTGGAGGAATAGCCTTCGTGATAGTTAGGGACTCCTCTGGGATAATACAGTGCACGTTCAAGAAGGGAACGGTACCTGATGACGTGTTTGAAAGGGCATCTTCTGTTACAATAGAGAGCTCAGTGATAGTCTCAGGGACTGTTGTTGAGGATAAAAGAGCTCCTGGCGGGATAGAGATAAGGGGAGAGGACATAGAGGTCGTAAACCTAGCTGAGCCATTTCCAATAACTAAGGATTATAGTGAGGAGTTTCTCCTAGACGTGCGACATCTGTGGATCAGGAGCAGGAAGATGACTGCAGTGATGAAGATAAGGTCAACTGTCTTCTGGGCGCTTCACGACTTCTTTAGGAAAGAGGGGTACTACTTTGTCACGTCACCTACTTTCATTACAGCCGCTGTAGAAGGTGGAGCAACGCTCTTTGAGGTTAATTACTTTGGAAAGAAAGCTTATCTAACTCAGTCAGCGCAGTTCTATCTTGAGGCACTTATATATAGTCTGGAAAAGGTTTATACTGTAGCTCCTAGTTTTAGAGCTGAGAAGTCAAAGACAAGAAGACATTTAACGGAGTTCTGGCACGTGGAGGCTGAGGCTGCGTGGTACCACAACGAGGACATGATGAAGTTTGAGGAGAGGATGATAAAACACGTAGTTAACGAGGTCCTGGAGAGAAATCAGGATGAGCTAAAGTTCCTAGGAAGAGACCTCTCAAAGCTCGAGATTACGCTCCCGTTTGAGAGGATAAAGTACGAGGAGGCTCTGGAGATCCTAAACAGAAAGGGCTTTGAGTTAAAGTGGGGAGATGATCTAGGCGCAGATGAGGAGAGGGCCCTTACAGAGGAATTTGAGAACCCCTTCTTCATAACGCACTTTCCAAGGGAGAAGGGTTTCTATCACAGGCCAGACCCTGAGGAGCCAAGGGCGTTACTATGTCATGATCTCTTAGCTCCAGAGGGATACGGTGAAATAATAGGTGGGGGAGAGAGAATTTACGATAAGAATGAGCTCATAGAGAGGATAAAAGAAATGGGACTTAACCCCGAGGACTATGATTGGTACATAGACCTCAGGAAATACGGCAGTGTCCCTCACTCAGGATTTGGCCTCGGAGCAGATAGATTTGTTATGTGGATTGCAGGTCTCGAGCACATTAGGGACTCAACGCCCTTCCCCAGGACAATAACTCGCGTTAAACCGTGAGTTCTTTTGCTCTTTTTTCTTAATATCTCTCATTTTTGCTTATAATCCTAAGCGCGTTTTCATCGAAACATAAATAACACCTTTACAAACAAAATAATCATTGAACGATCCTTTTAGAATGTTATCAAGGAATAAATAGCTCAATAAATCCTAAGTAATGTCGCCTGGATGAGATGTGTTAGGAGGTCTTTGCCTTGACAACAAGAAAGTACGTCCTTCAACCATCTGAAGTTCTCAAGGTTAAGATATTTGAAGACGTTAGCATAAATCCTCGTGGTTATGTCCTCTTCTCACTCACGTCATTCGATCCTGGAGAGAGCCCAAAGGTAATGGTTCACGACATGATTAGCGTCATGAGGGACGCCATGGGGTTCTGTCCGAGGTGGTACAAGGGAGACGTATATCTATACCTTCAGGGAAGCGACCTAATGATGAAGAAGATGGGGTACATAGATGAAAAGGAGATTGCAAAGAACGTCGTCGACTTCGATGTATGTCGAGGAAACATAGCAATACTTCATCAAGAGAGGAAGAAGCCCTCAAGGGATTTCATAACAGAGAAAGTTGGAATTATGGACGAGTACAATATAGGCCCACTATACAAGGACAGTATCCCGAGAAAGGTTTTGAGGACGAAGAAGTTTCAGGATGAGGGCTGGATAACAGGGCTCTCAATCTCGGAAAGTGGAAAGGTTGCCTACGCAAAGGTGCTAGATATAAGTCCTATAAAACAAGCTCTATTCGTTGATGGCGACAAGGTTTTTGAGATAACAGGATTTATAGGCGAGATAAAGTGGGCTGGAGATAAGATAGCAATCAGGAACACAAATCTTGAGGAAAAAGGGTTTTTTGGGAGGAAAGAGCTTTTAATCCTAGAGGAAAACGGTGACTACGTCAAAATAGACGTTCCCGGAGATCCTGGGGACTGGGTTGAGGTATATCCTGCGCCAAGTGGGAGCGAGCTGGCGTATCATGAGGGCAAGCTGTACTTCATATCAACGGAGTCAGGCAAGTCTGTTGTCAGAGAGCTGGACATGAGCAGTCTTGAGCATAGGGTGCTGATCTCTGGAGATAGAAGTGTGCATGGAGTGGATGCTTCGTCCTACGGGCTGGCATTTATATGGTCAAGCATTACGAGGTCATCAGTGCTCTCCATATATCGATGGAAGGACTCTAAGGAGATCGAGGTAGCAAGCGCTACCAGGGTGCCAGACGTGGGGGTTTCTGCGGTCAATGAGAGACATGTTGTTCTCGGGAAGAGTGAGAAGAAGATTATAATGTTACATGGGGGTCCTAGGACTTGCTATGGGATATCGTTTAACTTTGAGGCTCTCATGTACGCTCTTAACGGATATGAAGTGCATATGGTAAACTACCCTGGAAGCGCTGGGTTTGAGGAGTGTGAGAACGTCGAGGAAATCGTAAAGGACATTGCGGAGTACATAAAGAGTGTAAAAGGCAAGAAAGTTCTCTATGGGGAGTCATTTGGCGCATTCCTTGCGCTCATGATGTCATCGCTTGTAGATGATCTCTCAGGCTTAATTGTTGAAAGAGGGATTTATGAGGCCTTATCTGGGCACATGGCATCAGACGAGGGCTTTGAGTTTGAGAAGCTGACTTACAAGCTCAGCGATCCTATAGACCATCCAGAGGATTACATAAAGTATTCCCCTATATTCCTCATAAAGAGAATTAAGTTCCCTGTTCTCGTCATAGGAGCCACAGATGACTGGAGATGTCCATTTGCTCAGTCCGTAGCTCTGTATAACATGCTCAAGAGGTACGACAAGGAGGCATATCTTCTCATACTCTCCGGCACGCATAACGTTAAGTACTCCGGAGAGTCTAGGGAGAAGGTCTATAGACTTTCAAAAATTATGGAATGGGTGGAAAAATGCTTTGAAAGTGATTAACGTCTTCTCCCAAGAATTCTTTCTTCAAGGGTTCTCTCATACTCTATAAAAGTGTCTTCGGTTCTTCTTATATCTTTAACTTTTATTGAAAAGCCCTCAAGCTCTATCTCCCTCTTTCTCATGGCTCTCGCTATGCCCACGCTGAAGAGCGCTGCGAAGAGCCCGCTCAGGTATATCATGTCGAACACTCCAGCCCCTCCTATAACTAGTACTGTGTTAGGCTCAAACTTCATGGAGAGTATCTCTGGGAGGTGAAGGATGTCTGCCCCTAGTATTGCTCCGAACGTTTGGGAGGCGTATGCTAAGGGTGCTATCCTCTTGTCAGATGCTACCGCTGAGAAGTAAGAGAGAAGCCCTGTTATGAAAGGAGGGATTAAATACAAAGGAAATATGGAAACAATGCCGTATTTAGTGACCTGTGTAACCATGTAGGAGAGTATTGTTGCTATTATGAATATTGGAAGGAGATGTGATGAGCTGACAACTCCTCGCCTTAGAAACCTCCAGGAGATGTATAAGGGTATCAAGGCCCCTCCAATGCTTATTGCAAGAATTATGCCCCCGTTAAGCGTGACTATGGGTATGTATACGAAGCTTAATATGAGGGAGAGGAAGAAGATCGTGCTTATTTCGGATTTCCTCATGCCTAAAGCTTCATAACCTTTCCCTATGAGGGCGAGGATTATCATGGCGAATATGAGGTAGACCAGATACTGTATCATGAAAGAGAACTCGTTAGATACGTTCTGCAATCCCACCACCTAGTGACATGATTAATGCTACTGAACAGTTCTTCAATATTAACTTTTGATAATTATCGTAAATATGTTATGTGCTATAAAAGCGCAACTATAAAATATCCACGAGCTAACTACTTAAAAATGTCTACACACCCCTCGGTATCCACATTTGAACTTCTTGGGATTTACTCGTAAGAGTGCAAAACATCTGATATTAAAGTTTCAGCGCTCGGTGAGGTATATGAAAGGTTGGTGGGGACGCATTCTTCGTGTAGACCTTACGAGGAAAAAGACGACAGTCCAGGAGTATGACGCAAGTATAGCTAGGGACTTCATAGGAGGAAGAGGGCTTGCCATTAAGATTCTGTGGGATGAGGTGAAGAACGTAGATCCTTTAAGCCCTGAGAACAAGCTCATATTTGCCGCAGGACCTTATAACGGTATTCCGCTACCGAGCAGTGGAAAGCTCGTGGTAGCAGCTAAGAGCCCACTTACGGGAGGCTATGGAGACGGCAATCTTGGAACAATGGCGTCAGTACACCTAAGAAGGGCGGGCTATGATGCGATAGTCATTGAGGGAAAGGCCGATAGGCCTGTATACCTCTACGTGGAGGACGGTCACGTCGAGATATTAAGTGCTGAGGGACTGTGGGGCCTTACGACGTTTGAGGCTGAGAGGAAGCTTAAGGAAGTTCACGGCAAGAACGTTGGAGTGCTAGTAATTGGGCCAGGTGGAGAGAACTTGGTTAAGTACGCAACGATAATATCGCAGGAGGGAAGAAGTGGCGGAAGACCCGGCATGGGTGCAGTAATGGGATCAAAGAAGCTGAAGGCAGTCGTTATTAAGGGATCAAAGGAGATACCAGTAGCGGATCCGAAGGAGGTTCAAGAGCTTGGTAGAAAGGCCTACGAGGAGATACTTAATAAGCCCGCCTATGAGTTCTGGATAAGACAGGGAACTATGGCTGCTGTCGAGTGGTGCCAGGAAAATGGTGCGCTTCCAACGAGGAACTTCAGCGACGGTTACTTTGAGTTCTCAAGGCTTATTGATGGATACGCCATGGAGGCCATGAAGGTGGAGAGGAGGGGGTGCCCCTACTGTAACATGGCATGCGGAAACGCTGTACTGGACGTTGAGTGTAGAAAATCTGAGCTTGACTATGAGAACGTTGCGCTTCTAGGGTCAAACTTGGGCATAGGACACCTCGGCAAGGTAGCCGTTCTAAACAGGATGGCTGACGAGCTAGGAATAGACACGATATCACTTGGAAATACCATAGGCTTCTTCATGGAGCTCTCTGAAAGAGGGATAGTCAAAGATGGTGTTAAATTTGGAGACTTTGAGGGTGCTAAGCAGCTAGTTCTTGACATCGCCTATAGAAAAGGAGCCCATGGAGACATCCTAGCAGAGGGTGTAAGATATGCCTCTGAAAAGCTTGGAGGAAAGGACATAGCGATGCACGTTAAGGGACTAGAGGTCTCAGGTTACAACTGTTACGCATATCCTGCAATGGCCCTCGCCTATGGAACCTCCCCAATAGGAGCACATCATAAAGATGCATGGGTAATCGCCTGGGAGATCGGGACAGCCCCCATAGAGGGAGAGTCAAGGAAGGCGTCTGAGTACAAGATAACGTATGATCTAGAGAAGGCAGCTAAGGTAATAGAGCTGCAGAGACTAAGAGGAGGGTTATTCGAGGCCCTCACGGGATGTAGACTTCCATGGGTTGAGATTGGCCTTGACATCCAGTGGTATCCGAAGTTCCTCAAGGCCATAACTGGCGTGGACTACACAATGGAGGAAATATTCAGGGTTGCGGATAGGATATACACCCTCATAAGGGCGTACTGGGTAAGGGAGTACGGAAGCTCCTGGAGCAGGAAGATGGACTATCCGCCTGAGAGATGGTTCAAGGACTCCCTCAAGTCAGGACCTCTCAAGGGAGCACACCTAGAGCCTGAAAAGTATGACGCGCTCCTTTCGGAGTACTACAGGCTACGTGGATGGGACGAGAATGGGGTGCCTAGGAAGTCCACTCTGAAGAACCTTGGCTTAGACTACGTAATTCCTGAGCTCGAAAAGCACGTGAAACTTGCTGAGTAATTTCCTCCTCTGTTCTCTCTAACAATTTATTTATCCTTTGCGTGGTAAGTATGGTAAGAATTAGGCTTATAGGGTCATTAGCGCATTTGGCAGGATCACATGAGATAGAGATAAGATTGTCTAAGGAAAAACCTGTAGGAGAGCTCCTAAGAGGACTTATAAGGGGCTATGACTCGCTTAAAGATGTAATAATTCTCGTAAACGGGGTAAGAGTGCCTGAGGATTATCTCATAAGGGATGACGATGAAATAAAGGTCTTTCCAGTGATAAGTGGTGGATAAAACATCGAAGATAAATAAAAATAAATAAAATTAAGAAACAGGCAAGAGTAACTAAAAAACATTACTGCTTGGCAAGGACTATGTCTATCGTGGATACGTTTACGGTCTTCCCATCAGGAGTGGTTATGGTCTCAGTGCCCGTCTTGATCTCCTTGGTAACGACGTTTGTGAGGAATCTGTTCTTTACTATCTGCTCAACGTCTACAGCCCTGCTTATGGCCTTTCCTCTAGCCTTAAGCACAACCTCGTTGTGTCCATTGTTAAATAGGGTCACTACTGCAAGAACATAGCTTAGTGGGGGCTTCTTTCCGACGTATACCACGTTCTCCTCGGCCATTTTCACACCTCCGATAAGCTCTATGTTCACTATTGTCTCATTGTATCACGATAAAATATGCACAACATGTTTTTATATGTTTCTTCGAAAAAGTAGTGGGTAAAAATCTCATAAAATGCCTCAAAAGATAGGCAACAATCTTTATCTAACCTCAAAGTGTCCGCGAATCACTTATTATTTAACTCTTTTATAGAGGATTTCAACGCAGCTATTAGTCTCTCTATTGATCTCTCAGTAACATGCGGCATAATAACAATTCTTAGTGAACTAAGCCTTGGAGACACTCCGACAGATATTTTAAACATTTTCCTGAGGAAAGTTGCAACCTTTCTTGGACTCTTAACTCGGACGTTTACTATTATTGTCTCTGGCATCATTGGAACCTCAAATCCCTCCTCTTCAAGTCTTCTAACAGCGTAATCTCTGACATCTAAGCACTTCCTTACGAGATCTCTAAAGCCCTTACGTCCTAGCGTATTTATGACTCCCCAGAAGACAACAGGCGGCCACGCTGGTCTTGTTGAGACTATGGAGTACTGTCTTTCCTCGAAGTAATACGCTGCCTTAAAGTAAATGACATCGGCAATGTTCTCTCTGAAGAGGAACGTTCCTGCGGGAGGAGGTGTTAAGCCAAACTTGTGTGGATCAACGCACATACCTAAGACCCTCTCAAGCTTAAAATCAAAGCTTGGCACCCGTAATCCAAGATCCCTCATAAATGGAAGGACTAGCCCACCCAGGGCGGCGTCGACGTACACGTGAAGATCATGCTCAAGGGCTATTCTGTTAAGCTCATAAATGGGGTCAACAGAGCCAGCATCTGTATTCACAGCGATTCCAACAATGCCACCAACAGAGTCATCTATTAGCCTCTCAACGCTATCCGGATCAACCTTTAGCCTGTCATCAACCTCTGCTATCTTCAAACGGACTATTCCAAGTTTTTCTGCCTTTAGAAATGAAAAGTGTGCAGTCTCAGGGACAATAATGTGCTTCCTTCCAGAGATCTGCCTGAGCATGTACGCTCCAAGCACGTTTGCCTCTGAGCCTCCACTTGTAAATGTTCCCATGATGTTTGGATCGTTAAGCAGGTCTCCTAATGCAGCTATGACTTCTCTCTCAAGTCGTGCTGCTCCCTCAAAAATTATGGAGTCGGAGAGAGTCGACGAGAGGTACATGGAAACTACCTTAAGCGATATTGGATGCGGCGTTGTTATCATCGTGCCGAGTATTGTGCCGTCCTCTGTTCTAGGATCTTTCTCCCTAATCCTCAATATCTCACTAAGAACAGCGTCAAGAGGTCGCCCTATCTCGGGAAACATATGATCATCTCTTAACCGTTAAGAACCCTTGAAGTGTTCACTAAGTCTTGTATTTACAAAGTTTATTATTGCCCTTATGGAGTCTCTTATATCCTCTGGTCTAGGCCTCATAAGCACGTAAACTACATTCGTGGATCTTGTTAGTGATATGTGTTTTACGTCTTTCACTCTTGGAAATGACTTAAGTAAGTCAACTATTAACTCCGCGTCCTTCTCTCTCTCGTAGAGTACTTCAAACGTCACGCCGTTTATCGTCCTAGTAGCCTTATCCAGTATTGCCTCATCCTCAATCTTTGGCCTTACTCTATAATAACCCCTCTGTATCGCATGTACGCCCCTCGTGATCTCAGAGTATGGCCTGACTACCACGTAAAGCTTGTCGTGTCTTGAAGTTAACAGTGATATTGGAAAGTAAAGAAGGCTTTGCCTAGGAAGAAGTGTAAGCGTGTACTCAAGGACTTTTATGTTGTCTCTAAATATCTGATACTCCGCCTTGAATCCCACATAACCTCCTATGAGCGTGAAGTTTCGATCTCTGTACGGTCTTAAAAAGGGCTCTATGGCCTTCAAGTAGTGCTCCATGAGCATTATATTGAGCTTTCTTCCACGGAAGAATTGAAGGGCAGCCGCTCCAGCCAGTAGCATGAGTAAAAGGAGAACCTCATAGGTTATTTCCATGTTTATCACTCTCCTAATATCCTCATTCCCAGAGCTTTAAGGGCATTAAGGCCTCGAGGCTCATCGTTCGTATGATGGATCGTCATGATGTCCAGACCCTGAAACTCCTCCTTAACTTTATGTAGAATTTCCCTCTGTAGTGCAAGCACTCCCTTTAGCTCATCTGTTATGCAGCTCTCTCTTAATACTTTATTTATTACTATAAGCCTTAGAGAAAGCCCAAAGCGAGTTAGGAAATCCTTAGCCCTTTTAGTCTCAAAAAATGAAAGCCTGTCAGGGTTCATCACACATACTACTGTGGTCTTTTGGAGGTCCGTGAGGAAGTTGTAGAGATAGCTTATGTCCTCGTAGTACTTCTTCAGCTCCTGCATTACAGGATCCTCTTCCTCCTTTACTGGGATCTTATACTCCTCCTGAGAGCTCTCCTCATCTCCTCTTATGCGTCTTATAGCCTCTCTCCTCTCAAGTATTGCTCTCCTAAGATCTATGAGCTTCTCCGTCCAGATAAGGGATATCTTAGGAAGCCCAAGAACTCTAAGCGTTAAGCCCGTGGGAGGCGTGTCAAGCACTATAACATCCCACGAGCTTCGGGCCTTTACTATCTCCATAAGGGCATCAAGAGTTGCGTACTCCTCTATTCCGGGAGAGCTTGCTAGGATATCAAAGTATTTATCAAGGTTTAACACTGTTAAGTATCTATACATGGCTTTTAAGCTATCGCCTAGATTTCTTAGGTATTTTTTCACGAGATCCTCAAGATCAAGCTCTGATGCGTATAGATTGTTGCTTATTTCCTTTGGAGTTGATGAGAGCTCCTCCTCAAGAACATCCCCCAGGTTGTGTGCAGGATCTAAGGATATTATGTGGGTTTTATATCCCCGACTTGATATCGCTGTTGCAATAGCAGCGGATAGCGTGGTCTTCCCTACACCGCCCTTTCCTATGACTATGATTATCCTAGTATCTCCTTCTGGAAGGATGTACTCTCTCAGCGTCACGCTATTCACCCTATTTCAAACATTCCCGCAACCTCGCCTAGCAGATCATCAAGCCTTCTAGACTTTGACTGCATTACAATAATCTCCTTTGCCATGTATGGAAGCAGCCTTATTACAAGGGTTGTTGGAGGGGATGGGATTCCTATGAAGGACGCCATAAGTAGGAGTGAGAACACATTTTCAAGCTCTCTCTCCTCCATTTCAATGTATGAGATCGCGTTCTCCCTAAATCCTTGGACAAATCCCTTAAAGAAGTAAAGTACGTTTTTTAAAATCCTCTTAAGGAAATTCATTTCAGTCATCCCTAGACATCCTATATTAGATCACACTACATAAATTCTGTTTGCCGTGAGGCTGTTCATTTCTTCGTGAGTACTCATGAGCATTTATAAGTGTTTGCACGTTGTCAGGGAGTAAAACATTTAAAAATGATATGTAATCTCACGAATTGTGAGAGCTCTCTTGTCTTTTCCTACTATGGGAGCAGGCTGGAGTCCCGAAACGGGCAGGTATAACGTCTGGATGCGGGAATCCGGGGTCACTCCGAGCGGGGAGAAGGCCAATGATATGCTCCCCAATGAACCGGAGAGGATCCAAGGCCCTCGTGAGCATAAGCCTAAGCGGAAAATTTTTCACTCGCAAATGTTCATGACGGGTAGACCTCTATTTATCTTCTAGGACATTGATAGGGATAAAATTAAAATAGAGCACCAAAAGTCACAAAATATAAAAATAAGGAAAAGAGGTCATGCTGCAAGTTTTTCGTATTCCTCTGCGGGTCTTCTCCAGGCCAGGTAGAAGTCTGCTATCAGCATTATGTTCAGTATAAGGCTTATTCCAATTATTGTCTTGACCGCGTAGTTTCCTGGAACGTAGATTATGTACCATATGAGTCCTGCAGTAACCGTTATCCATAAGAATAGTGCAGGTATTAGGACAGCATACGTCCAGTTACCAGCCCTCTGAATCTTTGCCACCCATACTGCTGCCGTCATCATTGCTATGGACGCCAGTAGCTGGTTCATACCGGAAAATGCTGGCCAGAGTACTGTATAGCTCTTATTCCATGCTAGCGCAAGTGCGAGAACTGATATAAGCGCTGAGGCAAACCACTTGTTTGATAGCACCTTCTGCCCCTTGGGGAATATGTACTCGATGATCTCCTGCCATGCGAACCTTCCAAGCCTTGTTGCTGTATCTAAGGTCGTGAGACAGAACGCTGAGACCCACAGACTTGCGAATATAGCACCTGCCTCCTTGCTTATTCCGTAGAAGTCACCTACTGCGTATCCATAGGATTTCGTGAATACAGTTAAAGCCTTTGCGTTAATGTATGTCCTTGCCCAGTTCTCTAGCGTTATACCAGCCTCTGGAGCTACAGCATTTGCTGCCTGAAGACCATACACGGCTATCGACGTTATGACTAACGTTGAGAGGAAGCCCTCTGTGAACATTCCTCCATATCCAACAAGCAATCCGTGGAGCTCACTGTCAAGCTGTTTGGAGGACGTTCCTGATGATACTAGGGAGTGGAATCCACTGAGCGCTCCACATGCAATTACTAGTGGAACTGTTGGCCAGAATGGCGATGGCTGTTTACCCACGACGTTTGCTGAGAATACAGTATATGATGGCACTACAAAGCCCTTGTGAAGTCCTATAAGCGCTATAGCTCCAAATGCAAGGCCAAACCAGAGTATATAAGCGTTTAGATAGTCTCTAGGCTGTAGTAGTACCCAAACTGGTAGGGAAGATGCTATAATTATGTACACGAACAGTATTGGGAGCCAGCTGTGATATGTGAGCGATAGTGGAGCCTTGAGACCAATCCAATAGGAGAGCGCTACTAGTATAATACCTATTATCGAGGTCACGTAGAAGTTAAGCTTTATCTTGTACATGAGGAAGCCTACTATTATAGCAGACACTATGAACAGCAGTGATGCGGTAGCTGCCTGTGGAGTTCCTGAGAATATGCTCCCTACAACGGCCATGAACGCTGCTAGAACGAGCAGCAGCGTGAACCATATGTAGACCTCGAAGATAATTCCTGTCCTCTTGGACATTATCTTACCGCTTATCCACTGTATTGACTTACCGTCATATCTTACCGATGCCATAAGTGATAGATAATCGTGTACAGCTCCGATGAATGCATTTCCAAACCACACCCAGAGAAGTCCTGGGAGCCATCCCCATGCCATGGCCATCGCAGGACCAAGTATTGGTCCTGCTCCCGCAATGCTCGCGAAGTGGTGTCCGTAGAGGACTACGGGATGTGCAGGCACGTAGTCCACTCCGTCATAGAGCCTGTGTGCTGGAGTTTCCCTGTTGGGATCTGCTCTTACGACCTTATTCTGAAGTGCCTTACCGTACGTCATATAGAAAAGCACGTATAGCAGCAGGGCAACTATAATTATCACGAGGGAATTCATGCGTTAACACCTACCATAGGTACATGCTAATGCTATACAATTACTTGTATGTGATAAATAGAATATTTAAGTTTTAAACATAAAAGTAAAAAAGGCTAGGACTTTGAGATCTCCCGTTTTAATATGTGGATTAAAACTTAGAGCTCAAGAACTTCCTTTAGCCTTTTAATAGTGAAGTCTCTTCCAAGAGAATACAGAAAGTATCCTGCTCTAGGCCCCTCAGGCTTTCCAAGAAACATCGTGTATATGATCCCAAAGGCCCTTCTATGAGAGAGGCCATACTTCTTTGCAACGTTGTGAATTGTGGAGTGTATCTCCTGAGGAGACCAAGTGAACTCCTCAGACTCAAAGATCTCCACTAAGCTCTTAAGGAACTGTCTTTGAGTCTCGTCAAGTTCCCCTATAACGTCCTTCGTCACCCTTTCAAGAACCTTGAACTTAACGTTTTCTGGAGCAAACTTCTCTACCCAGCTCTTAGCTCTTTGATAGATGATCCTTAAATAATTCACGTTCTTGTTGATCTCTTCCTCGCTGTACTGTCTTCTTAGGATCTCAAGGAAGTGATCAAAGTCCTTAGCTATTTGAACGAGCACTACTGCATGCCTATATGGGAGCTGTATTGGAGGCCTCTCGGGGATCTTTCCATCTGGCTGACTAAGCCAGTATATGTACTCCACGTCCTTCATCCCGTGAGTTGGTTCCTCAAGCTTGAAGTATACACGCTCATACTGCTTATACTCATCGTAGACGTTAAGGCTTCCCCATATGGGATCGAACTCCACGTGGGTCATTGGAAGGTACTTCACGTAGAGGAACCTCACGACTTGGGGGATGTTAGCCTTAACGAAGTCATAAGCGCTTACTACAACTCCCTTTGAGCTTGACATGGCTCCCTTTCCCTTTAGCACAAACCACTCATAGGGCACTGGATATGGGGGCTCTCTCTCAAATATTTCTCTTATAATCCTAGACCCGCTGTCGTAGGATCCGCCAGCTGCGGCATGATCCTTCCCAAATGGCTCACAGGTAACTCCAAAAAGCCTCCACTTTGCTGGCCACTCAACACGCCATGGCATCTTTCCTGCCCAAGACGATACGCTAACCTTTCCCTCGTGCCCACATGCGCTGCACTTGTAGTACACGTATTCTCCTTCGAAGGATAATACCCTCGTTGAGTCAATGCGCTTGCACGAGGTGCACTGGGGCATAAAGGGGTACCAATCCTCTGGGAGTCTTCTCCCCGTGACGTCCTCTAAGATTCTCATTAGGCGTTCTCTGTTCCTGAGAACTGTGAGGATTATGTCCTTAAATTCACCACTTTTGTAGATCCTTGATGTCCTTATAACCTCTGGAGATGCTCCAAGATCGTTCAGAACCTCAAGAAATGGTTCCAAATGATATTCTGACCAGCTCTTTGAGGATCCATCAGGAGACGGCACCTGCCATATAGGAACCCCAATGTACTCCTTGAAGCTCTCGTCAACGCCAGCTGGAACTTTTCTAAGAGGATCAGCATCATCAACTAAAAATATAAACCTAGCATCCCCTCCAAGCTTTACCACAGCCCTGCATATAGCATCTCCCGTAAGGATTTCCCTAAGATGCCCCACATGGAAGGTTCCAGATGGACTTATTCCTGTGGATATAACATGTCTTTCTCCTATTTTTAACAGCTCTCTAGCAACCTCTTCAGCCCAGTGAGTCATTAAGACACTCTCCCCTTAAACTCTAAATTAATAAGAAAGAAAGAAGTAAACTTATGCGACGATTATGATCTTATGACTACAGTTCTTATCAGGGCTCTAAGAGGAACGCCTTTAACGAAGTCCTTTGGAGTCTTATTTACTAAAACTACTGCAAGTACGGCCTTTGAGCCAAACTCCTCTAGATCGGCTATTGCCTTCTCAAGAGTTGCCCCTGTATCATAGATGTCATCTATTATCACAACACGCTTCCTTCTTGGATTAGCGTAGTTTGAGGCGAAGTGCCCACCCTTTCCAGTTGGCGTTGGCCTGTATATTATAAGCTCTGTGTCAAGAATGTCCGCAACAAACGTTGCGAATATAGAGCCATTTGTAGCAACGCCAACTACTGAGTCTATTTCCTCATCTCTCTTTTTGAGCTCTTCCTTTATTATGTCAGCCATGATCTCTGCAATGAGTTTTACCCTCCTGGGGAATACTCCAATGGATCTCCATCCAATTCTAACGTCCTCTGAAGTGAGCTCTGTCAGCGCTCCAGAGAGAAGCCATGACACTGTAGTCTCTGACAGGTTTAACTCTTCAGAAATCTCCCTTTCACTAAATCCTTTTTCCTTAAGCTCTTTTGCTCTTCTTATAAGCTCCTTCATATCAGTCATTACTAAACACCTGACCACTAGGGGCCGGATAGTGAGTTAAGATCACGCAAGAATTTAATAGCCTTTTTTAAATATAATATTACCAATACTGAAAGGTATATAGATTACGATCTAGGTGATTGTCAGTCATCAAGAACTCAATAGTATGTTTATATAATGTTGCCAAGAAGCCCTGCCGTTAGAGTAAGTGACCCTGTAAAGAACAAAATCCTTAAATATTTCTCTTCTGTGTATATCTTTAAACGGTTATTCCCCAAGTATTTAAGCCTCCCCGCGAGGGTCCCTTGCACTTTGAAGTAGGGGAGAAGATTATTAATTATAATATGTAGTTCCTGTATTAGCTCCTGAGTGTTGATCAGACGAGGTGTTGAAATTATGGCAAAGGGTTCAAGAAAGAAGGAAACGCGTCCTGCAATATTTTCTGCTGCAGGTCTTCTAAGGTTTAGTGAGGAAGAAGAGTCAGATATCCAAGTAGATCCTAAGGCTATTGCCGTATTCTCTGCAGTGGTAGGAATAGCAATGCTTGTGCTCTATATAGCAAGCCCCCTCTGAGAGGCGATAGGCTCGGACTAGGCCGGGGGGGTAGCGGTCCCCTGTAACCGGCAAACCGCTAAGCCGGGGCCGAAAGCTTGGGGGCGGCCTCGCCCCCAAGCACCTTGCCCGTATGTGCGAACGATGATGCCTCGTCCTCCGGGGCTGGGGGTGCCCGGTTTGCGGGTGTAGGCCCGCAAATACGGGCTTTGCCGCGGGAAATGGGCTAGGCCCGGGAGGGAGCAACCCTACCGCGGACCACCGGTGCTCGGAGGGTAGCGGGGTTGAGGGAGCAGTACGGGTTTAAGGTGCTTGGGGACGGGGCCCACCCCAAGCACGTCCGAGCCCGCTAAATCCGCCCTACTTTTCCTCTAAAAACTCAGCTATAGCTCTTGCTATAAAATAAGAAAGCACTGGTGGAACGGACTCTCCAATCTGATTGTATTGGGAGTCCCTTGGTCCATAAAATATGTAAGTGTCTGGGTAGCTCATAAGCCTAGCATGTTCTCTTGGCGTGAGAAGTCTATCCTCGTAGGGGTGTATGAATCGAGATTTTCCCATTATCGTTGGGGCAGGCTTTTCAGGATGCAACCTTATCCAAGAGGTCATGAGCTTACCCTTTGAGCCCCTAAAGTAGACTATCCCCCTATCCCACGGAAGCGTTACTATCTTTTTGAGCTTTCTTTCAGATATTGGTACAGGATCGTGGTTTGGCGGGCCGTATCCTGGATGTGGAAGATCTCTAAGAGCATCTCCTACAGTTCTAAGAGTTTTTGTAGAGTACTTTTTCATGAGATCAGTCAGAGGGATGTTTGATATGAACATCCTTCTCCTTCTTGATGGATTTCCAAATTCCTCCGCCCTCAGCACGTTAAAGTATATCTGCTCGTAGCCCACTCTTGAGAACTCCTCCTTAAGGGCTTCTCTAAGAGGACCTTCCGCTACTGGAACTACGTTTTCCATAACAAAGACCGCAGGCTTTAGATCCCCTACAAGCCTTATGAAGTGAAGAACAAGCTGGCCTATTGGATCCACGTACAGCCTGTCAAGAGGATACTTCATTCTCTTAGAGTTTGCCACTGTGTATGCCTCACATGGAGGTCCTCCTATAATGACGTCTATTTCCCTTCCAACGCTCTCTATGATGTGCCTGCTGTGCACCTGCCTTATGTCCTCAGTGAGGACAACGACATCTCTTATGTTATTAGAGTACGTCTGTGAGGCAAACTCATCTATTTCTATGCCAAGGAGCACGTTGTATCCTGCGTTCTTGAAACCTAGGGAGAAACCTCCTGCGCCTGAAAATAAGTCTATTACTCTGAGGTCCATCCCTAACCCTCAATTCTATAGTACTCCTTAGTAACCTCCTCCTTGGAGAGCTCAGATATTATGGGCATAACCTCATTATAAAGCTCCTTTAGTATTTCCTGAACAGGAATCTCTCCGCTCATAACCTTATCCATTTTCTCCTCAAGCTTTGCCGTTCTTGTCTCAGAGATCATGTTCTCATAGTGCTTCACAAGGTATTCGTATACGTTCTTTCCTATCTCTGTAGCCTTTAGATAGCCCCTTCCAACCTCTACTACGTATTTACGCTTTAGTAGCGTCTCTACAATCTTGGCATACGTTGAGGGCCTTCCAAGCCCCTTAGCCTTCATCTGGCTTATAACCTCAGCTTGAGTGTACTCTCTAACTGCCTTTGTAAGTCCTGTCCATAGTACTTTTCCTATGAGCCTCTCATTTGGCTCTAACTTAGGCACTTTTCTCCTCCCAATACTATAGATTTGCGAGAATGACTTTTCTAGTATTTCACACTCTCCTTCAACTTCTATACTCTCAGTCTCTATCAGAATTCTTGCTTTTTGGTATAAAACTCTTTCTGGGATCATCTGAGAAGCCATGAACCTTCTGAATATAAGGTCGTATAGCCTTATGTGATCTCTCGTGATCTCTATTACTGGAGTAAAGATACCTCTTTTAAGAAGATCTATTAGTGTCCTCGTATCCCATGGCCTTGTAGGTCTTATACACTCGTGAGCTCCACCCTCTCCCCATCTACGTGGCTTAAAGTAGTTCTCACCAAATGCTCGAGAGATGTACTCCCTCGCAACCTCTAGTCCCTTATCAGATACCCTCGTTGAGTCCGTCCTGTGATAAGTTATAAGCCCTATCTCAAAGAGATCCTGAGCAAGGCTCATGATCTTGTTCACGCCCATCTTAAGAACTGCTGCAGCCTCGGAGAGTAATGTATCCGTCGTGTAAGGGGGCAAAGGATTTTTCTCAACCTCCTGTACTTCAACCTCCCTTACAAGGGCCTCTAATCTTCCGCTCTTTACTCCAAGCCTCTTGCTGACCTCAACCCTAATCCTCTTAGCCTCATCATGCGGTGACTGCAGAAGTATTATTGTCTTTGGAACTTTTCTCTTAGCCTCCTCAGTGCGCGCTATTATCCATCCTAGCACTGGTGTCTGAACTCTTCCTGCTGATAAGTTTCTGCTCTTAAAAACACTCCACAGCTTTTGAGATAGGGCAAAGCCTATCCATCTGTCCTCTATTCTTCTAACAATTTGAGCATTTACAAGATCCTTGTTTATTCTCCTTCTGTGTTTTATAGCATCTTCTATAGCCTTCTTAGTTACTTCGTGGAACTCCACACGATATATGTTCGGGTTTATGGGCCTTAACATGTTATAAACGTCCCAAGCTATTTTCTCTCCCTCTGGATCTGGGTCTGTTCCTATGAGCACCTCATCTACCTCTGAAGCCAACTCTCTCAGCGTTCTCACGGTCTCACTTTTGTTAACTACATTAACGCCTCCGCATCTAGGACACTTATCAGTCGTTGATGTGAACTGATATCCACAATCAGTACAGCGCTTTATGTAGTTGTATACAGGGAGAAAGGCCCCGTTTAATTTCAGCACTCCATAGATATCATTTCCTAGCGTGTCCATTGTTAAGTCCATGATGTGACCTACTGTGGCCACTATGTTAAGAAAGAGGTCTCCCCTAGTGACCTCATATACTATTATATCACCAATAGCCCTCCTGCTAGGTCTTCCATAGAAATTAGCTATTGTTCTAGCCTTGTTCGGTGATTCAACTATGAATAGTGCTGTTCTTCCTATTCCCTTTATTCTGGTAGCTATTCTGCCCTCCTTGGCAAGCTTTACTAAATCCCTGTCCTCATTGACTTTTCTAATCTCGTCCTCAAGCTTATCTTCCCTTAACTCCTCCCAAGGCTCCTCTAGGTAGTACCTAAAGACCCTCATAAGGCCCTCTAGTATGGGTCTGTCGTTAGGGCGCTCCAGTATTATGGAGATACCGCGAGTAATTCCTCCAACGTATGTTCTCGAGGTTCTCCCAGACGCTTGAATGTACGTTCTAGTATCTGGGATGTACACATATAGTACGCCGTTCTCTCTTCTAATTATTAGCTCTCCCTCCTTTTCTATTTCTTTCCTCTTCTCCTCGTCGCTTAAATAAGTGAGTACTATTTCACGTGCTTTTATGAATGCATTGTAAAACTTCTCGAGCCTTCCTGGTGAAGCCTCTCCTCTTAGTGCCTTATTTATAAGATCTATTTCATTCCTCGAGGCTCTTTTTAGGAATGAAATTATTAAGTCTATGGCTCTCGCTTCCTCCTCTGAGACATGCCTATATAGCCTTATGGACGTCGTGGATATGCTGGAGACGTCATTAAGCTCTCTTAAGTTGAACTTAAACCTTGGTGATCCTAAGAATATGGCATACCTTATGAGCTCTGGTAGGTCAAGCCCTCTTACGAGTATGCCGTAGTAGTGCGCAACTCCTATAAGAACGTCAACATCTCCTTTAACGAAGGCGTCAAGAGCCTTAAGCTTATTTTCGGCTGTTACCTGAAGCGCGCGAAGCCCCTCTCTTTTCAGAAACGCCTCTATTTCAGATGCGTACTCATGTCCTAGGTCATGTGGAACAAATATTAAGCCCCCTCTGCCAAGCTTATTTATTAAGAATTTTAGATCAGTAAGTGGATTATCCGTTATCCTATAGAAGTTTATTACATTTCTCAGTTGCCATGTCGTAGAGCCTATAGTAAATCCTAGCATTATGCGATATAGCAAGTATGCCCTTCCCTTAGTTTTACCTGTCGCCGTAGATATTATTATCTGACCCTTTCTCTCGAACTCCTTCTCTCCAATTTTGTTCTCTCTTATGAGCTTATATGCCTCTTCTACTTCCTTATGGGTAAATCCAAGAAGTATTAGTGATCTTTCAACGTTCCTATATGCTTTTAAGAAGGAGTCAACATCATCTACAAATATGAAGTCAAATTTTTGACTCTTTATTGACTCGAAGTTCTGGGAGAGAAACTGTGATGTTGTTATTAGTATGTCATACTCTCCCTCGAATATTTTTTCCTTTATCTCTTTTGAGTTTTTCATCCCTGACCAGAAAGCTACTATTTTAACCTCTTTCCCATCAAGCTCATTAAGTTTAGTCATTCTCTCATATGCTTGCTTTACGAGAACGCTTGTTGGAAGTATTAGATAGCATCTCTTTTTATGTCTTGTTGCTAGATAATATGTGAACACAATACCGAAAACTGTTTTTCCTACCCCAGTTGGCGCGGTTATTGCAAAACTATAGCCTTTTAATGCTCTAAGTGCCCATGAAGATTGTATAGGCCACATGTCATTGTTTGTGAGCTTCTTAAAGAGCTCATTAACCTCATTGAGAAGACTTCTATACCTTATGTAGCTTTCTGCCTCCTTCCTCTCTCTCATAAACTCTACCGCGTCGTAGAACCTGGCGAACTCTCTATTGGTTGGCCTAGTACAGTAGGTACACGCAAGTCCTCTAGAGGCCCTCCAGCTCTCAAAATCCCTGCCACAGTTAGGGCATGAGTGTTGGTATATTGCATCTACATCGCTTTCAGTACGTGAGGCTTCCCTAAGGTTGGAAGTGATGTTAAACGAGGTCATGTTATGCACCATTATAGGTGTTCATGTTTAGCAATAGTCAAAACTCTCTAGACAATAAGAAACTAAATAAGGTTTTGGTTATTCTAAAATACGCTACATTAAGGATAATAATATTTAATCTGCAAAGAGGGATCAGGCATGCTCATTGTCGTATATAACAACGTTGGTAGCGCTGGAAAGGTTGAGGGGTTCGTTGAAGTCACTTTAGGACTAGCGCCAGAGGCCCTGGTAGTAATATCAAGGGCCTATGGAGCAGGGGCACAAACAGGAATACCAGCCGTAAGCAAGAAAATATTCAAAAGTGGTGGGAAACTTCTCGTGACAAGCACCCTTAAGGACGCAATCGAGCTCACAAGGCCAGATTATGTCTACGTGTTTGAACCAGCAGATAGAGGATCCACTGAGGAGTTTAATCCAGAAGATGTAGTTAAAGCCCTTAATGATGGTAAGAGCGTTATGCTAGTCTTTGGAGGCGAGGCTCCTGGAAACCCTCTTGTCGATCAAGAACTGGCCCATAAGGTCGTGTGGGTAGGTAGTAAGGATAATATAGGAGCGCAGGCGTCCTTAGCAATAGCCTTATACGAGATAAAGCGGAGACTAAGTAAAGCTGTTGAGTGATGTGTGCTTAAGATCTCACCGAGAAATTGTCTTTCAAGGCATATTATCTCATGGAATGCAAAGAGCTATCAGATAATCTTCTTTTCCATGTAGTTATACTATATTTAGCTGGCAAGTATGTTGTTATTAGATGGTGATACACGCCATGTGATGGCTCTGCGAAAGTAGGGAGGTGCCAGTATCTTGGAGAAGAGAATACCCATAGTGTGCTATCATTGTAGCCTTGGGTGTAGAACGCTAATTAAGGTAAGGGATGATTATCCCATAGGCATTGAGTACATGAAAGACCAGCCGGATATTGTTAATGAGCATGGAAAATTATGCTCTAAAGGAAATGCAATACTCTCTCTTGAAAAAAAGCTTAAAAGAGTAAGACATCCAATGAAAAGAAAGGAGAATGGTGAGTTTATAGAGATAAGTTGGAATAGGGCTCTTGAGATCGTAGTAGAAGGGCTTAATGACGTTAAAAAGAGTCCGGAGAGAATAGCATTTGTGGGGTCATTAAGGTCATATAATGAGGCGAATTATCTTCTTCAAAAGCTTGCCAGAGTATTAGGATCAAATAACATTGATAGTGAGGCTAGATTCTGTTATTTAGGATCTGGCTATGCCCTTCTAGAGAGCTTAGGCTTAGCTGCATCAACAAATACTATAAAATCCTTAGAAACAGCAGATTGTATATTAATCTGGGGACATAACCTAGCAGAGACACAGCCTATAGCGTTTAGATACGTTCTTAAAGCTCGGGACAAGGGGGCAACATTAATTGTCGTTGATCCAAGGTTTACGAAAACAGCTAGGTTCTCAGACATATATGTAAAACTAAGGCCAGGATCAGATCTTGCTCTTTTAAATGGGATTATGAGAGTCATAATAAATGAAGTGCTGTACGATTCTGAGTTCGTTGAGAGGCGATGTGAGGGATTTGATGATATAAGGCGTATCGTCACGATGTACGATTTAGAGGAAATTGAGAGGATAACAGGGGTTCCACAGGCAGTTATTATTGAGGTTGCGAGAAGATTTGCAAACTCAAGAGCAGCCTCTATCATAATTGGTACAGGAGTTACTCAATCGAGTGATGCAAAAAGGGTTACACATGCTCTAGTTTCAATGTGTTTAATGTGTGGACATGTTGGGAAACCCGGTGCGGGTATTTACATTGCAAGTGGTAAGGGAAACATTCAAGGAGTAATAGACATGGGAGTTGCACCAGATTTACTGCCTGGACATAGATACGTTGCTGATGATAATTGGAGAAGATATCTTGAAGAGAAATGGGGTTACGAGGTGCCTCAAGAAGAGGGGCTATCACTTCTTGAGTTTATAGAGAGCTCAGAAAGAGGTAATATAGATGGGATATATATCATGGGAGAGGACGTGCTACACAACACGCCAAATACGGAAAGAGTTCTAAAGGCATTAGAGAGATTACAATTTCTTTTTGTTCAGGAAAGCATGTTAACACCGACAGCAGAACTTGCAGATATAATTCTCCCCAGGACAACGATCCTAGAAAGCGAGGGATCGCTGACTAATATAGAGAGAAGGATCCAGTGGAATCATAGAGCCTTTACTCCACCGAAGGATGCAAGACCCGATTGGTGGATTCTCAGCAAGATAGCAGGAAAACTGGGACTTAAAGGCTTTGAGTACATGTGCCAAGACGATGTATTTGTTGAGATAACAGAGATTGTTCCACAGTATAGGAGCGTAGATCTATCCCGTATAAAGGAAAATGTCTCGGGAATGTTTTGGCCTGATGATTACAACAGGATTTTGTACTTAGATAGATTTAGTACTCCTAACGGAAAGGCGCAAATTAAAACGTATAAATTTAGAGTCTCAGAGGAAATCGATGAGAGATACCCGTTTACGTTAATAACTGTCAGATACGCGGACTACACGCAGGGCTTTACTACGGGCTTTATGGATAGATTTTCAAAGGCAAAGCTCATGATACCAAAGGTTGAAATAAATCCTGACGATGCTCAGATATTAGGAGTGTCTGAGGGAGATTTAGTAAGGATAGACACAAAATATGGCTCTTATCCCGTTATCTGTACAATCTCCAGTAACGTCGCAAGAGGTACTGTGGCAGTTCCCTGGCACATGGGGTTAAACATAATAACAAGTGATGAGTACTCCAGTGATTCAAAGATTCCAAACATGAAGAGAAGCCACTGCAGAATAGTGAGGATCAGCAGAGAGGAATTTGAACATCTTCTTAGAAAACTTCCTGAGCACATAAGAAGACACTATATCGGAGGTGCTACACGTTGAGAGTTCAGAAGAAGAGCATAATAGTGAACCCATCACGATGCATAGGCTGTAGATCATGTGAAGCAGCTTGTGAGAGAGAGCATAATGGTAAGAGTTACATAAAAGTTTACGAGTGGAAGGACGTGATATCTGTATCCTTCACATGTAGACATTGTGCCAACGCTCCGTGTATATTCGTGTGTCCTATGAACGCGCTTTATAAGGATGATGACGGCGCAGTATCTGTTGTTCCACAGAAGTGTATAGGATGTCTCATGTGCGCAGTGGTTTGTCCATTTGGAGTTCCTGAACTAGATGAGTACAATAAGATCATGCTCAAGTGTGACATGTGCTCTCATCTGAGAAGAGAGGGGAGGCTTCCTGCGTGTGTGGAGACATGTCCAACTGATGCCTTAGTGTTCGGAGACATATTCGATATACAGAGGTTCAGAAGGGAATCAATTGCCGAAAGAGTCGTGGGTATATTAAGAAGGGCATATGAGGGGATGTGAGTGTTGACGAGGATACTACTTGGCCTCTCAATTTTAGGGAGTACAGTAGGGATCCTACTACTTTACCTTAGGGATGACCTAAGAACTACTATAAGCTCCCTATTTGCACTAAGCTCCTTAGGATTAATCTTTTCTACAATTTTCTCATTACCTAATTCATTTTATGCAGTTATACTAACGTTTGCAGTAGTTTATTTCCTTACCTCGATCAGAACTTACTACAGTGGTCGCTCGGAGAGAGCTCTGTTAGGATCTCTTATAGTGCTAAGCGCTCTAGGAGTGCTTGTTAATAGCTTATTTTTTAAGATTGTGCTTATTGAGGGCATTGCAGTTGTTGCTTGGCTTGCCCTTAGGAACATCGAGAAGAGTGCTGCACACAGGCTTTTAATAACAGTCAACGTTTTGGCAGTTATCCCTCTTTTAACTTATTATTTTGCTATGAGCAATCCTAGCACTCAAGTGGACATTATAATGATCTCAAGGTCCATGGTCTCTATTGGGCTTGCCCTTGCAGTAGTCCTCTCGCCAATGAACCTTTTATCATTGAGGAGCCCTAACAAAGGCATCTTGGTACAAGTGCTAACGGTGGGAATAGTGCTTCCTGGAATAATGATTATGGAACTTCTTGAAGTCATCAGCAAGGGCAACTTCTTTACAAGCAATATGCTACTTATTGCACTTGGCGTAATATCCCTGATATGGATAGAGCTTTTCAGGCTTACAGACGATTCATGGACATCTATCCCACTAAGAACGTCTCAGGAGGGATTCAGCTATGCAATTATACTTTTAGGCACTATTGGATCCCTTAAGGTGGTACCACGTACGCCAATTTTAGAGTTTCTTTTAACATACGTTATCATTTTATACTGCCTCATAGTTGCTCTTCTTGCTTTCGTGTTGTATAAAGGCGGAAATCACGAAGAGGTCTCTGAGGTCTCCTTCCCAGGAATGAGAGTTCTTATGGGATCCGCGATCATTGCCCTGTTGTCTGCAATAGGAGCTCCATCAACAGGAGGCTTCTCCTGGAGGGGTATACTTTATAAGCTGTTGTTCATAGGAGACCCTATGAAAGTTGCATTCATTGTTGTATTATTGGGCACAGTAATGTCCTTCTTAGGATATACTAAGTCGTTTGCAGCTGTTTATATGTTCATAAGGGGCCAAGGACGTCCTTTAAAGACCTATGAGATCATCCCAACGGCACTTTCATCTGTAATCTTACTGATTGTCGGATTGTTACCTTCATTCATGTTTAAAGCTCTCTATTGGGTTCCTTATGATGTTAACGTCTATGGAATTGAAAAGCTCAACTTAGCGTTTTTAGCAGCGTTTTTCACGGTATTTATCATCATATACGCACTAATTCCAGCATCTATAGAGAGGCGAGATGTTTGGACATTAGGGGAAAAGGTTCCAGAGACCCTTTACAGGATGCCTATAGAGGAGTACTTTGACCCGTTAATTAGAGAGATTGATGCAGTACTACTACTAAAGAAGAGGATTACTGAGGGCATTCTTAGAAATGTTATGGCATATGCGGCCACCATGATCGTTATAGAGGCCGTGGCAGCAGCTCTTTATTACCTCTTGGAGGTGATCTCATGATCACAGAGGTCATCACAATAATAATTTCAATATTACTTATCACAATCTTCAGCGTGATTTTAGAAGGCATTAGGAGCAAAGTAAAGGCATTACTTCAGATGAGAGAGGGGGGTGAGATCACTCATGAGATTTATGATCTGTTTAGCCTATTGTCAATGAAAGGAGTTCTTCCTACGAGAACATCTCTTATACACGTCCTTACACCATATATGACCTTTTCACTCTCTGTTGCTCTAGGGCTCTCTGTACCATTTGGGTTAATGAGTGTAATGGGAGGAGACATCCTGGTAGTAATTTTAGTAGTTCTTGCTGTGGCCTTCATTGCGTCAGTACCATCTATGGTGATAAGTAACATATATGCTAACATTGGAGCTAGTAGAGAAGTAATACTGGTTTCCACAGGGCTAATGCCACTTGTGGTTGCCTGTAGTTCCTTCGTGATAAAGTTTGGAACGCTATCTATAGTTGACATTGCTAAGTCTATCACCCTATCGCTATCTGACATTATGGCAATTTGTGTCATTGGATACGCTGTATACGTTCTTTCAGAGTTTACACCATTTGACATCTCTAGATCTGAGACAGAGATAATAAATGGAGTCCTGTCTGAGTATGGGGGAAGGCTTCTTGGCCTTATGGAGTGGTCTTTATACATCAGGAGGTTCTCTCTGATAATGTTCTTCTCTACTTTCCTTGCAGCTCCACTTATAGGAAAGATTTTTGGATTCTCAAGCATATTAAGCCATTTCCTGACGCTTTTACTTCAGATAGTATTTGTCGTATCCTATTACATGATTGCATCCATGGTGGAGGAGAGACATGCTAGAGCACGTGTTGATCACGTTATAAGGCTTAATGGTGTTTTTGTTCTTGTGGGATTAATAAGCGTCGTATTATCCCTCATTGGCATGTAGGTGATAGTAAATGGTTAGTCTTGAGACTGAACACGAAAATGATTACATTAAGAGAATTAAAGAGCAGTTTAAAGATAAGATAATAGGTATTAGAAAGTTATATGACGATCAATGGCTGATAATTACTGAGAAGGATTATCTAAGGGATGTAGTTAGATATCTAGCAGATATCAATAGCTCTACAGAAATTCACATAGCTACCATGGTAGGAAGTGATGAGAGACCTATAAGGGGTAAGATGAGCGTAACATTTTGGATGAACGTGATAGAGAGTGGCTCTAGTAGTTTTGTGGGTATAAGGGCCTATCTTGATGAGGACGACCTTGAATATGAGTCAATTGCACAGGATCTTCCTGGAGCAGATTGGTATGAAAGAGAAATTCATGAAATGCTCGGAATAACTCCAAGAAATCATCCAAACCTAAAAAGATTGATACTTCCTGATGATTGGCCTGAGGGAGCATATCCTCTGAGGAAGGATTTTAACTACAGTGAAAGCCCAGCAAAGTTTCCTGGATATAGTTTTACATACAAGGACTCATCGTGTGCTATTGTACCGTTAGGACCATATCACATATCCCTGGATGAGCCTGCCCATTTTAGATTATATGTAAAGGGAGAGGAAATTATAGGGTGTGATTATAAGGGATTTTACTCTCATAGGGGCATAGAAAAGCTCGCAGAGAGTAGATTAACATATGAGCAGGTTAACTTTATTGCAGAGAGGATTTGTGGTATTTGTGGCTACACGCACTCAACGGCGTATTGTCAGGCTATGGAAAGGATTGCAGGAATAGAAGTCCCAGAAAGGGCAGAGTATATAAGAACTTTGCTTCTCGAGATTGAGAGGATACACAGCCATCTTCTTTGGCTAGGAATAGCGAGCCATCTAGTAGGACTTGAGTCAGGATTCATGGATGCATGGAGGATTCGAGAGAGGATTATGTGGCTTGCTGAGAGGTTGACAGGAAACAGGAAAACGTATGGTATGAATCTCATAGGTGGAGTAAGGAGAGATTTGCTAGACTATAGGAAGGATCTTGTTATGAAAACAATAGAGAAGGTTAAGGAAGAGTACACACAATTTGTTGAGAAGTTAAAGTCAAACAGAAGTTTTATACGAAGATGTGAAGACATAGGAGTATTGCCCTACGATAAAGCTAGGGCTTATGGTGTGTTAGGACCTACAGGCAGAGGATCTGGGAGAAAAATAGACACTAGGAAGGATCATCCATACGCCTCCTATAAGGACGTTGACTTCAATATCCCACTATATAAAGATGGGGACGTCCTGTCAAGAGCTCTCGTGAGAATTGAAGAGGTTCTTGAGAGCATCTGGATTATTGAACAGTTAATAGATTCTATGCCAGGTGGAGATATAATAGCAGAGTACACTGAGATACCACAGTTTTCTGAGGGCCTTGGATATACTGAGGCTCCAAGAGGAGAGAACGTTCACTACGTCATGACTGGGGAGAAAAATGTTGTATATAGGTTTAGGGTTAGAGCTCCAACATATGCAAACCTTCAAGCAGTTCCTAAAATGCTTAGTGGATATACCATAGCAGACGCGCCGTTGATAATAGCAAGCATAGATCCTTGTTACTCCTGTACAGAAAGGGTCACTATTATAGACGTGAAAAGTGGCAAGAGAAGGACTTTAAGTGAGGATGAATTTAATATGCTCTCTATAAAGGCATCAAGGAGGCGATCATAATTGGTGAGAGTAATAACTGTCAAATATCCTCTTAAGGAGGCAAAGGCCCCTGAGGAGTATAGAGGAATTCCATACATAGATCCACAGAGATGTATAGGGTGTGGGGCGTGCAGAAACGCCTGTCCCCCAAATGCAATAACAAGAGAAATAGATCTGGAGAAGGGCATAAAGAGGATAGTACTTGACGTGGGTAGATGTATCAGGTGTGGCCGATGCGAGGAGGTGTGCCCATCAGGAGCCATAAAGCTCACAAATGTATTTGAGGCGGCATCAAGGCAGAGGGAGAATCACGTAGAAATTGTGGAGCTAAAGCTCTTAAGATGTTCACGATGTGGAAAATATACAGAGTTCACAGAGAGACAAGTCATGTTGGCTCTTGAGATACTTCCTAGAGAGGTTTTAGAGGTGGAGGCACTAGACAAGAGAATATGGCTTTGTAGGGATTGTAGAAGGGAGACTGCGCTTAGCGATGCTGTAGATAAGGAGTGGAAGTGGTACTATGGTAAGCTCGTTAAAAGCATATGGGAGTAAGAGGGGACATAAGCTTAAGAGCGTAAGGGTATTTCACGTTAACAGTGGTGCGTGCAATGGGTGTGACATAGAGCTTCTAGACATATTAACTCCGTTCTACGATATTGAGAGACTGGGCGTGAAGCTAGTAAGCACTCCTAGACATGCACACGCCCTTTTGGTCACAGGTCCACTTACTAGGAAAACAGCATCAGCAGTTGTTAGGGCATATGAGGCAATGCCGCCAGAGCCTAGGATAGTAATCGCCGTGGGAACCTGTGCCTGCAGTGGTGGGATATTTTATGACAGCTATGCCCTATACAGAAGAATTGGTGGAAGTATGTTTGACGTTCCAAGAAGGGGAGGTATTTCTGAGCTTATACCTGTCCACATATACATTCCGGGGTGTCCTCCAAGGCCTGAGGAGATAATATATGGAATATCACTTTTATTAGAGCTTGTAAATGAGAGAGTGAGTAAGCAGTACTACAAGGAGGAGTCCTTAGAGGATTATAAGTTAACTAGAAGAAAGAGCCCCATTAGCGAGAGGCTTAAGTACTCTCTGAGGGAAAAGACGAGACATATAGTAGGATACTTTGATAGGGATCGCGTCCTAGAGAAGTTTCTTGAGATAGTGCAAATGGCAGAAAAGAGCGAAAATCCTAGAAAGAGACTTTCTGAGCTCATTGATGAATACTGTGCAAAAGAAGAAGACTCTAGAGTAAGGGAATGTCTTAAAATACTCGAGAGAGACTACTGGAGGCTAAAGAATGCCCTACTTAGCCGTGAAGAGGTCATATATTGGATTTAACACGAAAGTTGCTCGAAAACTCGTACATACTGAAGGAGACTTTGAAGTCGTGGAGTTAGTGTGTGATCTGAAAGATGAGGATGCAGACTTACTCATAAAAGTCATAGGATCTAGAGAGTTCACTCTAAAAGAGATCACTGAGCATAAGTGTGAGATCCCAGAAGTAGTAGAGCGTATACTTAGCGCTTTAAGGTCTGAGGATATCGGGGATGAGGACACTCTTTTTATATTGGAAAGCATAGCATCCTCTTTTTAAGGACAACGTTAGGATTTTGAGTTACGTCTTGTGTTTTATGCAAGGTTTTTTATTAGCAAAGTATGATAGTATTAATTGTGTGCCCATAGGACTCAACATAGGATAGGAATATCGTGATGTGCAGGTGGCGTACTATGAAAGACGTATTTATAGAGGTTAGATGGCATGGCCGTGGTGGCCAAGGAGTTGTTACGGCAGGTAGGCTTACAGCAGAGACAGCGCTTCTTCAAGGGTATTATGTGCAGTCTTTTCCGGAGTTTGGTCCAGAAAGGGCTGGAGCGCCTGTAAGGGCATATACAAGGATATCCAACAAGCCAATAAGAATCCACTATCAGGTTCTTTCACCAGATTACGTTGTTATTCTTGACCCAACACTTATAGGGAATCCAGATTTAAAAGCTGGACTAAAGGAAACGACTAAGGTTATAGTAAACGCTCCAGAAGAGCTTTATGAGAATGTTAGGAACTTCTTTAAGGGGTATGAGACATACGTTGTCGACGCCACTAAGATCTCCATTGACGTCTTCGGTAGAAACTTGCCCAATACTCCTATGGTTGCTGCGTTCTTTAAGATATCAGGAGTCGTTGATAGAGAAAACTTTGAGAGGACCGTTCTATCGTGGTTTGAGGAGAGATTAGGTAAGGATCTTGCCGAGAAGAATGTTGAAGTTGCTAAGAGAACGTGGGATGAGGTGAAGAAACTTGAGTAAGTATGATTTTAACAAGCTGTTAGGGACTTGGAAGGAGATGCCCTTTGCAGGAATCCTTCCTGCAGGCACTGCAGTTGAGTACAAGACTGGTACGTGGAGGACATTTAAGCCAGTAGTGGACAAGAACAAGTGTACAAACTGTTTGCTTTGCTGGGTGTACTGTCCTGACGGGTCCATCATAGTCGAGAACGGAGAGATGAAGGGATTTAACTACGAGTACTGTAAGGGATGTGGTATATGTGCAAATGAGTGCCCTGTGAAGGCTATTAAGATGGTTCCTGAGCATGGTGGTGAGTGATCATGGCAAGGGTAGCGCTTACTGGTGGAGATGCTGTAGCCCTTGCGATGAAGCAGATAAATCCTGATGTAGTGGCTGCATATCCAATAACTCCTCAGACAGTCATTATGGAAAAGTTCGCCGAGTACGTTGCAGATGGTGTTGTCGACACTGTCCTGATTACTGTAGAGTCGGAACATAGTGCACTTTCAGCTTGTGTTGGAGCATCAGCTGCTGGAGCAAGAGTTATGACAGCAACAGCATCACAGGGTCTTGCCCTGATGTGGGAGATACTTTACATAGCGTCATCTCTTAGGCTGCCCATAGTGATGCCCGTCGTGACTAGGGCTCTAAGCGCTCCGATAAACATTCACTGTGACCACTCGGATATCATGGGAACAAGGGACTCAGGGTGGATAATATTATTCTCAAAGAACGTTCAAGAAGCATATGATAACACAATTCAGGCAATACGCATAGCAGAGCATCCCGACGTGTCATTACCTGTGATGGTAGGTCTTGATGGGTTCATAACAAGCCATGCTATGGAGACCCTTGAGGTGTTGGATGACGATGCTGTGAAAAAGTTCATTGGCGAGAAGAGAACACCAAAGTACACACTTCTAAACACTGAGGAACCTATAACTATAGGCCCACTAGCGCTTCCAGATGCCTACTTTGAGTTCAAGAGACAGCAAGTGGAGGCCATGCAGAACGCAGTAAGGGCAATAGAAGAAGTTGCTAAGGAATACGAAAAGCTTACTGGGAGATCATACGGCTTCTTTGATGCTTATAAGGTTGATGACGCGGACTACGTGGTTATAAGCGCTGGGTCAACTGCAGATAGCATTACTGAAGTGGTGGACGAGCTAAGGTCTGAGGGCAAGAAGGTGGGATCAATAGGCATTAGAGTTTTCAGGCCATTCCACGCAGAACTACTGCTAGAGCTTCTTGCTGGAAAGAAGGGAGTAGCGGTTTTAGACAGGTCAATATCCTTTGGAGCACATTCATCAGGAGCAGGTCCTATCTTCATGGAGGTAAGATCAGCACTTTATGACTATGAGGAAAAGCCAAGAATAATCACTAATTATATATATGGCCTTGGAGGAAGAGATATACTCCCAGAGCACGTAAAGCACGTGTTTAATGAACTTGAGAAGTTCTACTCTGAGGGTAGAGCGCCAATAGTTGCTGGATATTTGGGACTTAGAGAATGAGGTGTTAAGTATGGTCAAGCCAGTAAATCTCAAACAGATTAGTGCACAAAAAGAGCTTCTTAGTCCAGGTCACAGGATGTGTGCTGGATGTGTTGCTGCAATTATTGCAAGACAAGTGCTACACGCAGCACAGCTTACCGGCTATGACTTCGTGGTTATAAACGCGACAGGATGTCTTGAGGTTGCCACCACGATATATCCATATACTGCCTGGCGTGTTCCGTGGTTGCACAATGCGTTTGAGAACGCAGCCTCCACGGGAAGTGGTGTAGAGGCTGCTATAAGGGCTCTTAAGAGGAAGGGAATACTGAAGAAGGACATTAAGGTAATAATATTCGGTGGAGATGGTGGCACTTACGATATAGGACTCCAAGCTCTCTCCGGAGCCATAGAGAGAGGACATGATTTCCTCTACATATGTTATAACAACGAGGCTTACATGAACACTGGAATACAGCGCTCAGGAGCAACTCCTCTAGGAGCCTGGACCACTACAAGCCCTGTTGGTAGGGCAAAGCCAGGAAAGACGGAACACAGAAAGGATCTACCTCTAATAATAGCTGCTCATGGGGCAGCATATACTGCAACTGCAAATCCCGCGTTCTTCATGGATCTTATGACAAAGGTTCAGAAGGGGATAGAAATCGAGGGACCTGCGTATATAGAGATGTACTCTGACTGTAATAGAGGCTGGAGGCATGATACTGGAATGGGCATAAAGGTTGCAAAGATGGCCACTGAGACAAGGATATGGCCACTTTACGAGGTTGAGGGGAAGTTCAGAAACTTCAAGATAAACTACAAGCCTAGCAAAAAGGTTCCTGTTGAGGAGTGGATAAAGCTACAGGGACGCTTCAGGCATCTACTCAAGGAGGAGAACAGGTGGATCATAGAGGAGATACAGAGAGCTGTAGATGAAAACTGGGAAAGACTACTGAAACTAGAGGAAACATTTGGCAAGAAGTAAGCTCTCTTTATCTAATCTTATTTTTATTATTTAGACAGCATTACTCCTTATTCTTAAGTTCCCGTTATTATTCAGCAAGTGCTCTCTAATACACGCAGTCGCATATGATCTGTTCTCAAATCACAAACAAGCAATTTAATGACGGTGATAGTAAATATATTTACCACTAGATCCTTACTAATACTGGGCACGTTTACTTAGAAATGTCAATAATCTACAATATTACCTCGTATGATTAAAGGAGATGATCTCTCTACAAGACCTCACGAACGATTTATCACTTAGTTAGGAGGTCTTTTAATGGCACTGGGAGTGAATGATGTTCTTAAGAGAATATACGAGGAAGAAGAGAAGGCAAGAGCTTTAATAAATCAGGCAAAAGAAGAAGCTCAGAAGATTATTGAAAGCGTTATGCAGGAGCTTCAAGAGGAAAAGAAAAAGTATGAAAGAGAATTAGAGGAGGAATATAAGAAGATCGTTGAGAAAAGAGTTCAGGAAGCGGAGAAAGTAGTGAATGAAATAAACAGTCGGTATAAGAAAGAATATGAGAAGTTAGAGATGTTAAGAGGAACTCTTAAGGATAAGGTTGACGACATCGTCAGGCTGTTTATTGAGAAGCTGTGATCTACGAAACGGGGGTAAGCTTCATGTTACTGCCTGAACGCATGTACAAAGTGATTGTCATAATGCCAAAGGACTATACAGAGAGGTTCTTATTTGAAATTCAAAAGGCAGGAATAGCTCAAGTTGAGGACGTTCACAAATTTCTTAGGGACATATCACCAGGAGCACCATTAGAGTACTTTAAGGAAATCTCAAGCTATGAGCTCACTCTCTCAAGGATAATAGACACCTTTGAAAAGTATGTGAAAAGGCCTTCAGGTATTATGGAGCTAATAAAGCCACACCCCCCAAAGAAGTTCAGAACTAAAAGGCTCTCTCTAAATGACATAGTCAGGGAGTGCCGGGAATATGTGCCTAAGATACTCTCAAAGGTGGAAGCTCTTGATCAGGATATCAAAGGTTTAATGGATGAAATAGAGGGAATAAGAAACACAATAAGCGTCATTGAAGGCGTGCCATTTGAGGACATAGACTTCAAATACCTTGGCATGAGAGAATACAGCGTTAGCGTGATAGTTAGAGTAGGCGATGTTGAATCCTTTAAAGAGCACGCAAGTAAGTACAATGCCAGTTATGTAATAAGAGGCGTTGAAAGAGGTAAGGAGACAATATATTATGCGCTTATAATTACAGAAAGAGAGTCCTGGAATAGGCTTCTTGAAGAGTCTCCTCCCGGGTTGATTAACGTCATTCACATCCCAGAGGATGCTGAGGGCTTTAAGAGCGAGTACTTGGAGACGTTAAGAGCTAGGATTAGAGATCTTAGGGAAAAAATTAACGAGAAAAAAGATGAAATTATTAAGTTGTATTATGATAATGAGGAGAAATTAAAGATATTATATGATGAAGTTAGAAATGAGAAGGCCAGAAGGATGATCCCCTCAAGGTCTGGTGAGAGCCTTTATACAAGGACTTTGGCTTTTTGGGTTCCAGAGAGATCATTAGATAGGTTTAAGGAGATTGTTAATAGTGTTACAGAGGGCAAGGCTGTAATAGGCATAGAAGAGGCAGAGATTGGAGAGGACGCACCGATATTGCTTAAGAACCCAAGATGGGCAAAGCCTTTTGAGTTTCTTACAAGGCTCTTCTCACTTCCTAAGTATGGAAAGGTCGATCCAACTATAATAATAGGACCAATATTTGCTATATACTACGGCATTATGCTTGGAGACTTCTTGTATGGTTTTCTGGTCTTTCTGCTTGGAGTGCTTCTAATGAGAGGCATGGGCAAGTACAGCCGTAACATATATGACTTTGGCTTCTTAATGGCAGCCTCTGGATTTACGTCAATGGTGACTGGAGCAATTCAGGGAAGCTATTTTGGGGATACATTCCAGAGATTCCTTGGAATAGGCATTCCCATGATTTATGATCCCTTCTCAGATCCCATGAAGCTTCTCACTCTGTCGCTATACATAGGTCTCTTCCAGCTGAACCTGGGAATGATCCTATCGTCATACCAACTGCTGCGTGAGGGACACGTTAAAGAATTTATATGCGATAGGCTCTCGTGGTTTATACTTCAGCCTGCAGGAGCTGTGCTCATATTGAATTTCCTCTTTGGAAAGGAATTCTCCCCAATAGTAATGAAGCTTGCTTACGTGGGTGTCCTCGTTGGACTTCTTCTGATATTCATGGAGCACAAAGGCTTGGGATTCTTCGAGATCACGGGATTCATAGGAGAGTGGCTTTCATATACGCGTATTCTGGCTCTGGATCTAGCGACATCAGGAACTGCTATGACAATAAACATAATAATAGGTCTTCTAGTATCTGCAACGCCTTTTCTGATCCCCATTGCAGTAGTCATGTGGTTTGGAGGACACTTGATAAACGCCGTGCTTCAGAACCTAGGATCCTTTGTTCACTCCCTTAGGCTTCAGTACGTTGAGTTCTTTGGAAAATTTTATGAGTCTGGAGGAATGGAGTTTAGACCTTTCTCCGAAATTAGACAGTTCACGATCATAGAGGGTGAGGAGTGATGGTCACACTTGGAACGGCGCTTGCCATAATTGGAGCAGGCCTTGCAGTAGGCCTCTCCGCAATAGGCTCGGGAGTAGGAGTGGGAATTGTAGGAGCAGCGGGTATAGGAGTTTCAGGTAATAAGCCGGAGAAGTTTGGTAGGGCTATACTGTTCTCAGCAATTCCCCAGACTCAAGCAATATATGGTCTTTTAGTTGCAATCATTATACTTTTGAAGACAGGGGTCTTATTCAGAAATCCTGTTGACCTTCCGCTTGGAACTGGGATAGCAGCACTTGCTGCAGGAGTTTCTGTAGGGTTTGCTGGCCTTTCTGCTATAGGACAGGGAGTTACGGCATCTGCTGGAGTTAATGCCATAGCAGAGGATGACAGGATATTTGGTAGGGCAATAGTGTTCTCTGTGGTTCCTGAGACACAGGCTATTTACGGGCTTCTCATGGCCATAATCATACTGATGTACACGGGCTTTTTGGGAGCGGAAATAAAGGACGTTCCAGTCGAAATTGCAATTGCCATGCTTGGGGCAGCGCTTTCTGTGGGGATTGCGGGAACTTCTGCCATAGGACAGGGGATAACTGCTGCCTCTGGTATAAACGCTGTGATGAAAAATGAAGGCATGTTTGGGCGTGCCCTTGTCTTCTCAGTCCTCTCTGAAACTCACGCCATATTTGGACTTCTCATAGGCTTTCTTATACTCCTCTCAGTAGGGATCTTTGGAAGGCCTGTGGAGATAACTCTTGGTCAAGCGCTGGCTCTGCTTGCAGCTGGAATGTCTGCAGGCCTTGGAGGGATCTCCGCAATAGGGCTTGGAATCACAGCTGCCCATGGGATAAGAGTTGTAAGCGAAAAGGAGAGACTCTTCGGCAGGGCTATAGTCTTCTCAATCGTTCCTGAGACGCAGATGATATATGCCCTGCTCATAGCAATACTCATACTTGTCGGCATAGGAACGTTTGGAGGAGGATTCAGGGATATAAGCATTGGCACAGCCTTAGCAGTTATTGGAGCAGCGTTTGCCGTAGGATTTGCAGCATCGTCTGCTATAGGTCAGGGAATAACAGCAGGTGAGGGAATAAGCAAGGTCTCTGAGAATGAGGCCATATTTGGCAGGGCACTTGTGTTCTCCGTAGTTCCAGAGACTCAGGCTCTTTACGGCCTTTTAACGGCTACTCTAATACTGTTCTCTGTAGGCCTCCTTGGGGGAGAAATACGTGATGTCTCAATACCGCTTGGCCTCATAGCCATAGGTGCAGGCCTATCCATAGGGATCGCAGGAACTTCTGCCATAGGACAGGGAATGACTGCAGCCCTAGGAATAAGGGCCTCTTCAGAAGATCCAAACATGTTCGGCAGAGCTCTTGTGTTCTCCGCCATCCCAGAGACTCAGGCTATATTTGGGCTTCTCATAACGATCATGCTCCTTACGTTTGGAGGATTCCTTGGGGGAACTTCAGCTGAGATTTCCCTAGGTCAGGGACTTGCTGCAGTTGGGGCAGGTCTTGCAGTGGGATTTGCTGGCACGTCTGCAATAGGCCTGGGGATAACAGCGGGATACGGGATACTCGCCACGAAAGAGAGAAGGGAGATGTTTGGAAAATCATTAATATTCTCCGTGATTCCTGAGACGCAGGCTATTTATGGACTCCTAATAGCTGTGATAATCCTGCTAGGAGCAGGACTCTTGGGAGGAATATCAGGAGTGCTTCCTGTTTCCGTGGGCTTAGCTGCTATAGGAGCGGGAGTTGGCATAGGCATTGCAGGAACCTCTGCCATAGGCCAAGGAGTTACAGCGGCATATGGTGTTAGCGTTGTACAAAGAGATGAGAAGATGTTTGGAAAGGCACTTGTGTTCTCTGCCATCCCAGAGACTCAGGCTATATTTAGCCTTCTAATAGCGATTCTCACGCTATTAGGGTTTGGATTAGTGGGCGGACATCCTTTTGGTGAGTACCCAATTTCAGCTGCAATAGTTGCCATTGGAGCAGGGCTTGCTGTAGGAATAGCAAGTACTTCAGCTATAGGGCTTGGAGTTACTGCAGGAGCAGGAATATATGCAAGTTCAGAGAAGGACGAGATGTTCGGTAAGTCCCTTGTGTTCTCTGTGGTTCCTGAGACGCAGATAATCTACGCACTATTGGTGGCAATACTCGCCTTACTTGGTGCTGGTATAATTGGTGGATCACCTAAGGATGTTGGGACAGCAGTCGCACTAGTTGCCGTTGGTGCAGGACTTTCCACTGGGTTTGCAGGATTCTCAGCTGTTGGACAGGGAATAACTGCTGCTATGGCAGTAGGTAATACGCTTAACAACGAGGGCCTGTTTGGAAGGTCATTAATATTTTCAGCTATCCCAGAGACGCAGGCTATTTACGGACTCCTAATAGCGCTAATACTGTTCATGTACTCAGGCATAATTGGTGGCGTGCACACAGCATCCCTTACAATAGGCATAGCCGCTATTGCCATGGGATTTGCTACAGGTATAGCCGGTTTATCGGCTGTTGGACAGGGAATAACTGCTGGAAATGCAATAAATGCTATAGCAAGGAGAAATGAGATGTTTGGTAGGGCTATACTGTTCTCAGCAATTCCTGAAACTCAGGCCATATATGGGCTTCTGACATCGATACTCTTTGGAGTTTCAATAGGACTCTTTGGAATTACGAAGAACCTTGGAATTGAAACCACACTGGCAATAATTGGTGGAGGCCTATCTATAGGCCTTGCTGGCCTTTCTGCTATAGGACAGGGAATAACGGCAGCGGCAACGATAAACGTGATGTGTGACAGGGAAGGTGCCATGGGAAGGGGACTGCTGTTCTCAGTCCTTTCAGAGACATTTGCAATATTCGGCCTGCTTGTAGTGATCCTGATACTCATAGGGCTATCACTTCTTTGAGGAGGTGTTCACGTTGGAGATACATGGTGATGTTAACAAGATTATTGAAGCAATAAGGGAAAAGGCAAAGAAGCACGTAGATGAAATAATGGCTGAGGCTAAAAAAAGAGTTGAGATGCTGAAGGAAAGTCATAGGAGAGATCTTGAGGAGCTTAAGGAAAAGATGCTCACTAAAGCAAGGACAGATGCAGATATAGAGTTTAGAAAGAGAGTTTCTGAGGCAGAAAGTGCTTGGAGGATGAAAATACTGGAGCTTAAGACATTAATACTTGAGGAGCTCAAGGATCTTGTCTATGAGAGATTGAAGAACTTAAGCGAGGATATGAAGATAAAGTACGTAGAGCGAGTGGTTGAGAGGAATCTTATAGAGAACGCGAGGATAATTCCAGTTAAGGGTTGGGAGAAGGCCGCTAAGGAGGTTGCGCTGAAGTACAACATGGAAGTTTCAGAGCCCGTAGATGGGGATGGGGGCATAATCTTAGAGGACTCTACTGGGAAGATAAAAATAGACGCTAGGATAAGAACGCTACTCGACATGTTCTGGGAGGGTCATGCAGAGGATATATTCAGCATTTTAGCAGGAAGTGAGAGTAACAGGTGATAAGCGTGGATTGGAGCACAATATTACAGTGGCTCCTAGGGGAAGGCCTACCATACTTTATATTACTTATTGTGTTACTAGCTGGGTTTTTCGTATTCGTCTTTATAACTAGCCTCTTCCCAACAATGAGACAAATAATAGCATTTGCTTACCTGAACTCCCTCATAGCAGTTCTTGGACGAAAGCCTATAGACAGAGCCTTCTTGGAGGAGTTATATGAGTCAAGAGATATTGTGAGTGCTGTTCAAAGCCTAAGAAATGCTGGAATAAACATAGAGCTTTCAGAGGACCCTGCAAAGCTTGAGATGCATCTCATAAATGATTTTATAGAGAAACTCAGACTTGTTGAGAAGCATATACCTAAGCTTATAGAGCCATTCTTTAAAGCCTATAAACGCCTCATAGTGTTTGAGGAGCTAATAAAGATAATCAGGTCAGTCTCTGCTGGTATAAGTCCAGATCTTGCAGTGATACGAGCTTTAGACCCACAAATAGCAAGTTTAATATCAAACGCATCAAGCTATGAATCGCTGAGATCTTCGCTCACAACAGTTGGAATATCCCTCCCTGAGGATCCAATAGAGGGCGAAAGGGAGATATTTCTAAAGGCTATAAGGGACCTAGAGGAATCATCGAGACTTGTGGATGAGAGCATAGCAGCTCCAGTGAGAGAGTTCACGCTTCACTACAAGGACTACTACAATGTTCTTATAATACTTAGAGGCATAACCCTTGGACTGAGCAGTGAGTACATTGAGAGCCTTACCCTCGGTGAGGGAATGTACCTGAACAAGTGGACCCTTCACAAGCTCTCTGAGGCGACAAGCATAAACGAGGTAATCGCTGAGCTGCAGGGAACTCCATACGAGGAGGAGCTTAAGGGTCTTGTAATATCTCGAGAAAAAGTGGATCTCTCGCTAATAGAGGCCTCACTCTCAAGGGCTCTGATGAAGATCATGTCAGTACTGGAGCACAAGTACTCGTTAAGCGCAGGCCCCTTAATGCGATTTCTTACATCACTGGACTTCGGCCTCAGAAATATAAGGCTTGCAATATATGGAATTGTTGAAAGACTGCCAAAGGACAGGCTCTTGAAGATGGCAGTATATGGGTGAACTCATGATGATTGCGAGCATAGGATCTCAGGAGTTCGTAAGAGTATTCTCCGCTTGGGGAATAAAGAAAACATACATCGTTCAAGATAATGAGGAGGCTAGAAAGGCTCTCTGGAAATGTGTTGAGGATAACATAAGAATAGCCGTTGTTGAGGAGAAATTCTTTGATGTCATTAGAAGAGAGCTGAAGATAATAAGGAATGAGGTTCCGGAAAAGGCTCCAATAGTCGTATACCTTCCAGGGCCTAGTGGAGAAAAGCTCCCATATGATCCTATAGACGCTCTGGTAAGAGAGGCTATAGGGTTTGACATATCGAGGAGGTGATGTGCTTGATACAGGGTAGAATTGTGAGGATTGCAGGTCCTGTTGTTGAGGCAGAAGGAATGCTTGGAGCAAAGATGTATGACGTAGTTCGCGTTGGTGATGAGGAGCTTCTTGGGGAGATAATCAGGATCAGAGAAGACAAGGTCACTGTTCAGGTATATGAGGACACTACAGGTCTAAAGCCCGGAGATAAGATTTACTCCACAGGAGAACCTCTCTCAGCTGAACTTGGTCCTGGACTCTTAGGAAACATCTATGATGGAGTTCAAAGACCTCTTGATAAGATAAGAGCTCTAGTTGGAGATTTTGTTAGGAGAGGAGTTCACGAGTTTGCTCTTGACAGAAATAAGAAGTGGCACTTCACGCCAAAGGTTAATGTAGGAGACTACGTCCAAGGGGGAGACATCTTAGGAGTGGTTCCTGAGACAGAGACCGTGGAACACAGGGTGCTTGTGCCTCCAAACATTCAGGGAAAGATCACGTGGATTGCTGATGAGGGAGAGTACACTATTGAGGAGACCATAGCAAAGCTAGAACACGACGGGAAGACCATAGAGCTTAAGATGTACCATAAGTGGCCTATAAGAGTTCCGAGACCATTTAAGAGGAGACTAGACCCTGAAACTCCTCTCATAACCGGTCAGAGGGTTTTTGACACGTTCTTCCCAATAGCCAAAGGAGGCACTGCTGCAATACCTGGTGGATTCGGTACTGGAAAGACCGTGTCTCAGCATCAGCTTGCAAAGTGGTCAGATGCAGACATAGTCGTCTACATTGGATGTGGAGAAAGAGGAAATGAGATGACAGAGGTCTTGGAGGAGTTCCCACACCTTCAAGATCCAAGAACTGGGAAGTCATTGATGTTCAGAACTGTGCTGATAGCAAATACGTCAAACATGCCCGTCGCTGCAAGAGAGGCGTCTATATACATGGGAATAACAATAGCGGAGTACTACAGGGACATGGGATACGATGTTGCACTCATGGCAGATTCCACGTCAAGATGGGCCGAGGCCCTTCGTGAGATCTCTGGAAGACTTGAGGAGATGCCAGGAGAGGAGGGATTCCCAGCATATCTAGCATCTAGAATCTCTGAGTTCTATGAGAGAGCAGGTCGTGTTATAACTCTGGGCGCAGAAGACAGGATAGGATCTGTTTCCGTTGTAGGAGCAGTCTCTCCACCGGGAGGAGACTTCTCAGAGCCAGTAACCCAGAACACGCTTCGTGTTGTTAAGGTGTTCTGGGCACTTGACGCAGCCCTTGCCGATCAGAGACACTTCCCGTCAGTGAACTGGTTAAAGTCTTACTCCCTTTACTTAGAAAAGTTAGAGAAGTGGTATAAGAAACACATAGCTGAGGACTTTCCAGAGCTCAGAAGAGAGGCAATGAGCATACTTCAGAGAGAGGCTGAGCTTCAGGAGATAGTTAAGCTCGTTGGTCCAGATGCCCTTCCGAGAAAGGACCAGCTTCTAATGGAGGCAGCGAGGATGATAAGGGAGGACTTCCTACAGCAAAACGCATTTGACCCCGTGGACACGTACTGTTCCCTCAAGAAGCAGCATCTCATGCTTAAGGCTATAATAACATTTTATAGAGAAGGACTAAGAGCTTTAGAGAAAGGAGCCAGCATAGTAAAGCTCAAGGGGCTCCCAGTTAAGTATAAGATTGCAAGGATGAAGCTAATAGAGGAGGATAGGGCTGAAGAGGAGATAAACGCAATAATTAACGAGATAATATCGTCAATAAGATCCCTTTACGGAGGTGAGTAATCATGAGCGTCACTAGAGAATATAACACAATATCACAGGTTTCAGGTCCCCTAATATTCGTTGAAGGAGTTCAGGACGTAATGTACGGTGAGATCGTTAAAGTAAAACTTGAGAGCGGTGAAGAGCGCATAGGACAGGTTCTTGAGAGCAGGCGTGGACTGGCAGTGGTTCAGGTACTTGGAGGAACTAGAGGCATAGATGTTAAAAAGGCCAGCGTTGTGTTTACTGGGCAGACGCTTCGTATAGGAGTATCAACGGACATGTTAGGTAGGATTTTAGACGGTCTTGGTAATCCCAGAGATGGAGGACCTCCCATAATACCAGAGGAGAGGCTTGACGTAAACGGAAGTCCAATAAACCCATATGCAAGACAGTATCCTAGAGAGTTCATAGAGACAGGAGTCTCAGCAATAGATGGCATGAACACATTAGTTAGAGGACAGAAGCTTCCCATATTTTCAGGGTCTGGAATGCCTCACAATGACCTTGCTGCGCAGATTGCTAGACAAGCAAGGGTGAGAGGAACTGAAGAGCTCTTTGCTGTAGTCTTCTGTGGAATGGGAATTACTGCTGAGGAGGCAAGCTTCTTCATAGAAGAGTTCAAGAGCACCGGAGCGCTGAGCAGAAGCGTAGTTATACTTAACTTGGCCGATGAGCCTGCAATGGAGAGGCTTTTAGCACCGAGAATTGCCCTAACTATAGCAGAATATCTAGCGTTTGAACAGGACATGCACGTGCTGGTCATATTAACTGACATGACAAACTACGCAGAGGCGCTTCGTGAGATTTCAGCAGCAAGAGAGGAAGTCCCTGGTAGAAGAGGATACCCAGGATACATGTACACAGACCTCGCAACTATATATGAGAGGGCAGGAAGGATTAGGGGCAGGAAGGGAAGCATAACGCAGATGCCCATCCTGACGATGCCCGACGATGACATAACGCATCCAGTACCAGACCTTACGGGATACATTACTGAGGGACAGATCGTGTTCTCAAGATCACTTCATAATGCGGGTATATACCCTCCAATAGACGTCCTTCCATCGCTCTCTAGATTAATGAAGCAGGGTATAGGAAAGGGCAGGACTAGAGAGGATCACGCTGAGGTAAAGGATCAGCTCTATGCTGCATATGCTGAGGGGAGAAATCTCAGAGAACTTGTAGCAGTTATAGGAGAGGAGTCCCTCTCTGATAGGGAGAAGAAGTACTTGATATTCGCTGACAGATTTGAGAGGGAGTTCGTGTCTCAGGGAAGATATGAGCACAGAACAATAGAGCAGACCTTAGACATTGCGTGGGATCTATTGTCTATGTTCCCAGAGACCGAGCTCAAGAAGATAAGGGAGGAGCACATAAAGAAGTACTACAAGAGGAGGGGAGAGTGAGTTGGCAAAAACTGGTGAGGGCCCAAAGCCAACGCGCATGGAGCTCCTTGCACTTAGAAAGAGGCTTGTCTTAGCAAAGAGGGGTTACGAGCTTCTAGAGGAAAAGCGTGATGCTCTCATCTCAAGATTTTTTGAGCTCATAAAGCTGAGGAATAACCTCAGAAAGGACGTTGAGGAAAACCTAAAGCAGATATATGAGAAGTACAAGGAGGCTAAGGCTATTCTTGGCAGGGACATAGATAGTGTTATAGCAGCGGTACCTCCTATAAAGAACATAGAGATAGTAAGGCAGTACATCATGGGAGTTTCTGTGCCAAAGATAAGGAAAGTTGCATGGGAGCCAAAGTACACGTTGTATGTATCAGCTGCTGCATTTGATGAGATGTTAAAGCTTATGAAGAGCACTACTGAAAATTTAGTGAAGCTCATAGAGGTAGAGCACGCACTTCTCGAGCTGTCTGATGAGATCATGAAGACACGAAGAAGAGTAAACGCGCTTAAGTACATAATGATTCCAAAGCTTCAGAGGTCAATAAAGTGGATATCCCTAGTTCTAGAGGAGAGGGCCAGGGAGGAGTTTTATAGGAAAAAGCTTATAAAGAGAAAGAAGGAAGAGGCATATGCGTGATATCCTAGAGGAGCTCACTAAGGATCCTGAAAAAAGGGCAAAGTTGTTATTACTTTACAGAATTGGAGTTTTGCTTTCTTATATTTTCATAATCATTGGCATAATACTCTTTTTTGTCCTTCTATTCCTTAAGTGATCACTGTTCTTTGTTCTTCAATAATTGCTTACTCTTAAGCTATTATGGCATCACTAACTCTTGTTGTGTGTTATTGATAACAGGTATAGATAGCTACTTGGAAAACAATATTAAGCTCTAGTAACATTTAAACTTAATTGCTTTAATTATGAGCCGCGGAAGGGCGGGTGATGATTATGGGTAAAGGCATATCCCTTAAGACGTTTACCGTCTTGTTCGCAATAATATCAATGACCTCAGTCCTTGTTGTTGGTATGCTCGTCGCTCGGTTTTGGGGAGTGTCTGTTAGGGATGTTGCTGAGGGCATAACAATCATTGTAATGACTTTAATTGGCTACGTGTTCATAAGTAGAGAGAGTAGAGCTCAAAAATTGCTTCTTGATACTTTAAGTAGAGTGGCAGAGGGGGATCTTACGATTCAAATATCACCCGAAATGGTTAAAACATCAATTAGTGAGTTCAAGATTCTAATTACGAACTTATCCAAGACTATTGAAAATCTAAAAAAGCTTACTACTGCAGTTGATGAGTCAACAAAGCGAGTGATGTCAAAAGCTGCTGAGATAGGAAAAAGAATAGAGACTCTTGCAAAGAACTCAGATCAAATAGCAACTAATGTAGAGAAGTTTGCATATGCTGCCCAGGAGATGTCAACGAGGGCAGTGAACATTAGTGAAAATGCCTCAAAGACCATAGAGGAAATATCCAAAATGAACACGCAAATCGCTGAGGGCATTAAGACCCTTACAGCGAACTTAGAGGAGCTAAAGGCAAGCCATGAGACCATAAACAAGGCCAACGAGGGAGTAACAGTTTTGAGTAGAGATCTTAAGAGCTTCTTAGAGCAGCTGAGATCGCTTAGGGAGCTCACTGGTGCTATCTCGGGAATCATAGACACGATAAGAGATATTGCAGATCAGACAAACATAATTGCCATAAACGCAGCTATAGAGGCTGCTAGGACAGAGAACTCACAGGGTGGAGGTAGTGTATTCGCAGTTGTTGCTGAGGAAATTAGAAAGCTCGCTGAGAACTCTAAGGAAATGATAGAGAAGATAGACACGAACGTACAGTCCATTATATCACAGATAGATGCGATATCCAACGTAGCCGGTGATATGATGAAGAAGGCAGATAATGTAACACAGAGCATAAAGAGAGCTCTTGAAGAGGCCCTCAGCTTTGCAAACACAATAGGATCCTCTGCTGAGGAGTTCGGACGAGCTTCAGAGATCCTTGAAAAGGAGAGCACTGCAAGGCTTAATAATATACTTAGTAGCGTAAATGAGCTAGCAGCAATGTCAGAGGAAATCTCAAGCTCTGCTGAGGAAATAAATAGCATTATACAGGAGCTTACGGCAAGCATAAAGGAAATAGACAGACTTGCGAAGGAAGTTGTTGAATCTAGTGAGACAATGCGTTACGATATGGGTAAAATAACCGTATAAGACATTAGCTGCTTGTTTTGACCTTTATACTAATTTTATTTTAATATGAGCTCTTTCTCTGAGATCTCTCCCTGAGAGAACTTTATAGCATCATATGCCGCCACATCTAGTGGATCAATAACGCTCACATACTTCTTAAACTTCTCTTTGAGAACAGAGAGCTCTGTACAACCAAGGATTATAACCTCGACGTCTTTTAAGAGACTCACTATGTTCTTTATATTCTCCTCCGGAACGTCCCTTCCAGATTTAACTCCGCCATATATGACGTCCATTACTAACTCTCTCACATTATTGGGCGGATATAAAATCTCAACACCTCCTATTCTGCTTGCTGTTTTCCCATATACATCAGCCAAATACGTTCCGAGGGTTGCTAATAAGAATATCCTTTTTCCAAGCTTAGAAGCCTCTTGAATGGCCCTGTAAGGCATGTGATATATCGGCAGTTTAGTAGCCCTTTTTAGATCATCGTAGAATGCATGTGCAGTGTTACATGGAATAAAGACAATGTCAACACCATAAGCCTCAAGTTTTCTTAAACCCTCTATGAGCTTTGGCCTAGGATCTGATCCCTTTCCCAATATATATGCAGTCCTATCAGGAACCCTTGGATCGTTTATGACGATCATTGGAACATGATCTTGATCCTTCCGTGCCTCCGTGTTGTAGAGAACTATTCTCCTCTCAAGCTCAATAGTTGCTAGAGGACCCATTCCTCCTAAAATACCTATTATCTTGCGATTTGAACGAGTCCCAACCACGCTCACTCACCTTCAGAGGACGTCCCTCTACAAGTATTTTAACGCCTTTTCCCTCATAGACCTTACCAATTACTGAGATACTAGTCCCAGTTAACTCTGACACTTTATCAATGCAATTAATGATCTCTGGCCTTGCAGTCATGACTAGCTCAAATTCACCCCCTCCAAACAGAACATGCTTAAAAACGCTTTCTTCACTGAACGTGTCCTCAAGCCACTCATCCTTAGGAACTCTCTCATAATCTATGGTAATATTGACCTCAGAACACTCTGAGAGAATCCTTAAGGATTCATACAGGCCATCAGAGGAGTCAATGGAAGCAGTTACTAACCCCGTAGAGATAAGAAGGATGGACTCTCTAACCCTGGGCGTCGGCATTAGAAGCTTCCTTCTGATATAGTCTGGAACAGATAGCCCCTCTTGAAGCATGCTAAGGGCACCAGATGGTGTGCCAAACGTTCCTGTAACGATAACTACGTCACCAGGTCTTGCTCCATATCTAGACACATAGTATCTCTTTTCTACGACTCCAAGTCCAACGACGTCTGCAGAGAATGAATCTCCATAGTTTATGTCTCCTCCGTCCAAAAAGGCACCATAGACCGATGCACAGTCGTCAACACCCTTTAGAAAGCTCATAATGCCTTTTTCACTCATATCCTCTGGTATAAACAGGGAAGCTAATATACTCAGCGGCTTTCCTCCCTTTGAAGCTATATCACTTATCGTTGATGCACAGGCGTACCATCCAATCTCGTAGAGCGTAGCCCCCTTTGGGATGTCAGTTTTTTCGTGAATGCCATCTACAGTTATTAGGAGGTAGGAGTTCCCTAGAGGAACTGCAGCACAATCATCCCCTATATTAGGAGATGGCAGCCTTTTTATGATCCTCTTAATAAGCTCATGTTCTCCCAAATCATGTACTCTCATTGGATAGCACCTTAAGGACATCTCTAAGATCAACGCCTAGTGACCTCGCGATCTTTCTTATGCTCTTCATGACACCACTTCCATATTGGGCTGCCTTCTTCTCTCTCGTTATTATTTCCCATGGAAGGCTAAGTAAATAAGCTACGCGTCGTAAAGCAAGCTTCCTAATGCCCTCATATATCTTCTCCTCAATGGAAAGCTCTTTTGCTATTGAGATGACAGCATCCATGAGGTAAGGTCTTATAATTCTCTTATTAAAGATTTTTGCGAGCTTATCTTCAAATGGAACTGTGACCTCTAGGAGCCTCTTAAAGTCATCCCGCATTAAAGAGGGGTTTTCAAGATACTTTTTATACCCTCCAAAAAGCTCATCAGCACCCTGTCCACTAATGATTATGCTTTCCTTAGAGTGTTTCAAAGTTATGTAAAGGGGCACCTCAAAGGAAGCTATGAGAATGTCCTCAAGGCCAAGCTTTGAGAACTCCTTAAGTGCCTCTACTACGTCATCATCTGTGATGTAAATTACCCTCAGTGACTCCATGGAGTGTTCTCCAAACATTCTTAAGAAGCTGTCAATGGCATTTCTCACGTCCTTTGACCCCTTAAATCCAACCACGTAGAACGTGGGGCGAAGGTGCCTCATAGCAAGGTAACCAATGATGCTACTATCAAGCCCTCCAGAAAACGCCACTCCAACCTTTCCATCAGGGCATGATCTCTTAAGCTCTTGCATGGAGCTCTCAAGAGCCTTTATGAGTCTATTATAAAGATCTTTTTGATCATCTGGTATGCTCTGGACAACTGTCATCATGATATCCTTAAGGACAGAGTTAATATATGAATTGTTCTAGAGCCTTAGTTGAAAACTTGAAGCGTCATTATTTGAGCTCACTAGTGGCTTATTATAGTGTCTCTATATGTCATTCTTAGAAGCCTCATCACCTCTAGCCTTCTAAGGTCTACTTCTGCTGTCACTATGTCCTCCTCAAAGTACTTTGCCTGAGATATAATATTCCCTCGAGGATCAACGACCCTACTTCCTCCCCAGAACAGCAGGTCCTCAGCAACTCCAGGATAGTTAACGTAGATATGATATAGGACATTTTCAACGGCCCTTGCTGGTATTAACCTCTCAAAAACGGCTCTTGATGTTACCGGTGATGCTGATATTGTTATCAGGATATCAGCGCCCTGAAGGGAATAGCACTTAGCGACCTCTGGGAAGAAGATGTCGTAGCAAATCTCCACGCCTATTCTGAAGCCTTCGAATTCTAAGACGCTTTGACAGGGTTCTCCAGGAGAGTAGTAGAGCATTTCCCTAAATGGTCCAAAGTTAGGGAGATGGGATTTCCTATAGACCTTTAATTTGCCTCTTCCAAGAACAAGTGCAGAGTTGTAAAACACTCCTTTAAAGTCCTTTTCAGGGAGTCCAAATACTGTTATAAAATCCTTGTTCTTGAGTTCCTCAATAAGGAGCTTTAGCTCCTTAGAGGGCCTTGATATGCTCTCTGCTAAATATAGAACTCTGTCCTTGATGAGATAACCTGTCAAATAGAGCTCTGGAAACACGTACAAATCTCCACGAGTTTTTGAAGTAATCTCTAGAATTCTCTCAGAGTTCCACTCCTTATCTCCTAACTTAGCCTCACATTGAGCTAATATGATTTTGAGGTTATCTTCCATGTTGCTCATCTCTTAAAAGCTCTGTGTGAACAATTCCAATATTCTCTCGATATTTATTAATGATTTCGCCTTCATTTCTTACGATCATACCTCTTCATGATTGAACTTTTACGTATTTTCTGGAGTATAATTTGAATTTTAATCAAAAAATAATCCTACAATATTTATACATTGAGCGGAGCGTTAGTTGAAGTTTTTTCGAGAGGTCTCTTCTTTTAAGTATTATTGGAGAATGAGATCAATTTTTGCCTTAAAGAGCAAGGTTTTCCTGGCAGCGGATTGTAAAATAAGTTTATAAGTGGTTTATTACAAATATATATTATGTCAAGCTTGCAATTAGTCGATAGATCGCTACTTTGGGGCAGAAACTTTGTAAGTTTCATTGTGTATCATTGTGTGGGCGTGTCATGGAGAGGCCGCTCACGCCTCCTCCAAGCCCCATAGGGCACAGCTTAGATGGGAGGCCCGTGCCGTTGGCCTCGACCGCCACCAGTGAGGCCACCCGGATTATAAAGTCCAGGTGGCTGAGGTGGAACTCCCTACCGCAATACATAATGATACGTACACATACAAAACAAAACAATAGGAAAAAACTGTTTATTGGGTGATAAACATGCTATCGAAGGAGCGTGTGGGATCCTTAAGTACAGGATTTATTATTGCAGCTGGATACGCCAATAAGATTCGAAGGACAGCATTTGCTCAAATGAAAGACTATGCCGATGCTAGGGAAATCGTGAAGGCCACTGCTGCTTTAAATATGGCGTTATTTGATGTCTTAAGAGAGTTTAACGTTGATAAAACTGACGTAGTCAGAATAAGGATATCATATAGAATCTTCGATGGCAAGATCTCATGGGATCCAGATACACTGGAGGTAGAGATCTTTAAGAGAGCAGAGATTGACGTGAATCAGGCAAAGGAGATACTTAAACTAAAACTCAGAGAGACACCTCCAGAGGCTCCTCAGGAAGAAGTTAAGGCTCTAAAAACTGTAGAAGCCCTAGAGGAAGACGAATATGAGGGATACTACGAGTAATCACGATGATTATATAATAATAAAGAATGCAAGAGTGCTCGGGGGAGGATCCACGGTTATTGTGAAAAACTCTAATATAGTGCTCATTGGCAGTGAGAGGCTTACAGAACTATTCTCTAAGTGTGCATCGAGGGTAATAGATCTTGGAGGAAAGTTCCTTGCCCCAGGCCTCATAGATTCACACATGCACTTTTCAGAATATGCTGCTTACATGGATTTCGTTGATCTAAGAAGGGCCCGCTCTATAGAGGATGCTAAGAGGCTAATAGAAAATGCCAGAAGAAGTTTAACTCCAGGAGAGTGGGTAATAGCGTTTGGCTGGAATGAAACAGAATTCGTGGAGAATAGAGAACTCTCTAAGGATGATATAGACTTTGACTTTCCGGTTATAGCCTACAGGAGATGCATGCATGTTGCAACTTTGAACGATGCAGCTTTATCTAATGTCATTGACCGTCTTAAAGATGTGAAGGGTGGAGTAGTAGATCTAAAGAAGGGTATACTTAAAGAGAATGCCTTAAATGCTATCTCTGACATTATTCACAGGATACGCCTGGAGAAGTTTAAGAAAAATGCTGTAAAGGCTGGAGAAAGGCTAAAAGCTATGGGACTTACTACAGTCTCAGATTTAGGGATTTCAACGCCTTATTTAGAGGCATATTGGGAGATTCATAAAAGACTTCCTCTAAGGGTTGTCGCGTATATACTTCCAAGCGTCCTAAGAGATTATAGTCCGAGGGAAATTGTTAGAAGGAACTCCAATAAGTTCATGGTAAGAGGGGTAAAGGTTTTCGTCGATGGCAGCCTTGGAGGACACACGGCTCTACTGTATGATGACTACTCAGATGATCCGGGGAATAAAGGGGTACTTGTTTCGCCTGTAGAAGAGCTTCTGGAAATTGCAGAGGAGGCATCTTCTTATGGTCTTGATCTTGCAATTCACGCCATAGGCGATAAGGCCTTTAACATTGCCCTTGATATGGCTGAAATAGCCAGAAAAAATGGTGTGAGAGTGCGCATAGAACACTGTCAGGTGATTAGGCCGGATGATTTGGAAAGGGCCAAAAAGCTTGGAGTGATACTTGCGGTCCAGCCAATATTCATTAGCACAGACTCTCAATGGGCGGAGGAAAGGCTTGGAAGTAAGAGAATTAAGTACTCCTACATGCTTAAGACGCTTCTGGAGAGAGGATTTGTTGTTGCAGGTGGATCTGACGCTCCTGTTGAGGAACCAAATCCTCTATATGGAATATACTCTGCTGTCTTTAGAAAGTCTTTAGTCACGGGAAAGGAGTTTCTTAGGGAAGAGGCAATACCTGTCGATGAGGCCATTAAGATATTTACAGAGGGATCGGCATTTGCTCTTGGGATTGAGAACATTGTTGGAAGAATAGCTCCCGGATATAGAGCAGAGTTCACAGTGTTTGAGGAGGATCCTAGGACTGCTGGAGAAAGTATTAAAGACATTAAAGCATTTTCACTCATACTATGATGGGGTACAACAGGAAAATACTGGAGTGCTATCTCGCCTTGAAGGAAATTCCTAGGACAGGATGGCTACAACGTGGTGTGCTAAGCCCTGAAAGCGTGGCGTCACATGTATGGGGGACTGCGTTTCTTACAATGATCCTTGGAGAAGAGCTGCAGAGGAAGGGCTATAATTTGTCCGTTGAAAAAGCGATAAAAATGGCACTGGTACATGACCTTCACGAGGGCGTTATAGGGGACATACCCTCACAAAGCATAAGTAAAAGGCTTAAGGATGAGCTCGAGAGACAGGTAATAGAGGATTTATTCTCTGAGCATCCCAGTCTAAGGGATCTTGTGTTGGAGTACCTATCACAGAAAACCCTAGAATCAAAGCTTGTAAGACTTGCGGACTTATTAGACATGGCACTTCAGGCAGGAGAGTATCTAAAAGCAGGATTTTCTAGGGTTAAGGATTTCTCTAATGTTATTGAGCATATAAGGTCTCATGAGCTCTATGAGCTGCTTCGTGATACTATAGAGTACGCTCTTAGCCTTCGGTGGGAAAGGACATGATGGTCTCTTTTGTTGCTAGGGACTTCAAGAAAGAGCACATAAGAGTTCTCTCAGGAGTCATTGAGAGGACACTAGGTGAGGAAGGATGTATAAGTGTTGGACTCATTATGGAGACAGGACTAGGATATCCCATAATTTATAAATCTCCTGCGATCACGTTCGCGCATCTCTCAGAGATAAAGAGTATTATAAGCGTGTTCCAGCCAAGGACGTTAATAGCTGGGATATTTAACGTTACATCCTTTGAGGAATCTGTTGAGAACGCTCAGCCATATGTGCTAGACGATTTGTACATGTTCGTAGACGTTGTGCTTAGTGAACGCTCTGAAACACTTACAGGTGATATGAAAAGAGAAATAATGACTTTTTTAAGCGACATAATTAATAATAGACGTATAAAAGAGAAAAACGCTGAAAAAATTAATAGCATACTCTCAGTGGCATATAGAAGCCATGAAAATGAGGTGTTTATAATAAGGGTTTATAGAAGAAGCTTATATGATCAGAATACTGCTCAAGATCTTGTTATTTCAGATGGAGACTCTCTGATCTTAATTTGGGGAGATAAAGACATTGTAGAGAGCATTTCAAAGGATATCGATAAAGGTTCTTGGACAACGATAGATGAGATCCCTGGAAGTACAAGAACACAAGATGTAGGATCATTGAGGATTAAGGTCGTCACTATTAAAGTGGTTGCCTGCGCGTAGTATTTAAGATACTTTCGAGATTATAGGAGCACGCGCGGGCTTCCCCCTCAGCTACTTCATCATGATCAGCGCGTCATTGGAGGCGACATTGACCGAGGCCACGAAGCCCGCCTCACGGGAGATGAGCACGATCCTCTTGGACTCCTGTGAGTGCTTACCGCTCTTTATCCACTTCCTCTCAGTATCCTCGCGACCTCAGAGACCTTGTAAAGCCTTCTCATAGCATACCATTAGATGGCAGGTTATCATAATATTTAAATGTTCTTATGGTCGCTGAAAATACCGACATGCTTATTTAACAGAATAGTCTGAGATAGTCTCACTGCTTTATGGGTCCTACGTCCTCAAAGCCCTGTCTTTGACCAGTTCCTGCAAGTTTTGTAAGCTCTTGAGGTCTGAAAAGTAACCTTATAGCATTCAAAGCGTGCTCTCTGGCTCTTTTCTCAGCAAGCCATGCAAGCTCTTTCTCGTCTTTTGCCTCATCCTCGTGAACAAACACCTCTATTATATGTTTGTTTGTCATAAGCTGGACGAGTATAAGGCCCATGGAAGCCTCATGTGCACACATCTTGTCTATTTCAGTTGGTCCTGGCATGCCGAATACCATGACGATGTCACATCCCTCCTCCTCAAGGAGTTTTTTCGCAGCAACAGGAGTGTCCTTTATTCCAGGTACTGTATATCGAATAATTTCGATATTTGTAGCGTTCTTCTTCAGTTCATCTATTGCAGCAGATGCCATATCATATCTAGCAAATGTAGTGTCAACAATTCCTATTTTCCTCTTCATTTGAGAGCGCCTCCATGATCTTGGATATTATTCTCCTAGTTGCGGCAAGCTCATGGTTATACTTGTCAATCCTTACAATTTTAACATTAAGCCCTCTCCTAGCAAGCTCCCTCTTAAGCTCCTCAGGATTAAAGTCCTGATCGTATCCAAGAGCTATGATGTCAGGCCTAAGCTCCTCAACGATTTTATAGAGATCCTCACCCTCATGACCTAGTATTGCCTTATCCACAGGCTTTAAAGCCTCCACGATTTCTCTTCTTATCTCCTCTGGGAGAATTGGTCTTCGGCCTTTCCTTTTAAGGACTGTGGAATCCCTGGCGATTATTACTATGAGCTCATCTCCGAGCTCCTTTGCCCTTTTTAGGAAATATATGTGTCCAGGGTGAAGTATGTCAAATACTCCCCCTACAACTACTCTAACTCTCCTTTGCACGTTCCCACACCTCTACTATGTCTCTGCCCTCGATGAACTGCAATCTGTGCTCATTTCCAAATTTCATGGCATCCTTCTTACTCAGTGATAGGCCATCATCGCCTAGCATTTCCACTATTGCCATTGCAGGTGCTAGACCGAGAATCCTAGTAAGTCCTATGACAAGCTCTGTATGGCCTCGTCTTTCATCTAGAAGCTTCTCTCTTGCATTTAGCACATGTACATGTCCAGGGCTTCTGAATGAGCTTGTAAAGAGCTCTTTCAAGCGTTCTGAATCAGTTTGAGCTGCAATTTCCGCAATCTTTCCAAGCTCTGATATTGTCAACGCCCTGTCTCTATCAGAGATCCCTGTGAATGTGTCTACGTGGTTTACAGTTATGGAAAACGATGATCTCTCGTCATATGGTATTCTAAGCGTTGCGGTTCTATAGAGAACCTCGTTGTCCTTAAGCCCTCTAAACACGTCGGAGAGGTATGGGAGTCCTATCTTCTTCCAGACTTCAGGGCCTAGAGCTACGCATATGAGACCTCCACCAAAACGTCTCATAAAGTATACGCTGTAGTATGTTACCTTTGGCGCGTAGAACACGATATCAGTCTCTCCCTCCCTATCGTCAAAGTCATAGACTAAAATGGGCCTTCCAGCAAGGAGATCCCTTTTTAGGTTCTCTAGATCTATATTCATTCAGCGCACCTCTTTTAGTACTTTCTTTTGAACATCCTAAGAACATTATCCTTGTAAAATGCTCCAGAGAGGATATCACCTATCCCCTCACTTGTAGGCATGTCTCCTGGTTTAAATTTCTTCAAAATCTCGTATCTGTCTCCCAATATCCAGGCGACTTTTCCTATGCCATCGATGACTATCACTCCATATGGAGAAGAGGGCTCCCAGAAGTGATATGCCTTCCTCCCAGATATTATCTCTAAAACCCTCTCAAGGTCATGTGGATTCTTTACTCTAGTAAGTATGAGCTCCTGGGGAGTTTTAAAGCTTCTTATGAGTTCTCTGGCAAACTCTCTGAGTAGCGTTTTCTCATCCATGTCCATACCTCCATAGAGAAAGTAAAAGAGGGCCTCTTAATAAGATTTGTAGAGGAGGGAAACCTATAAAGTATTTGCAGGAGTTTCTCCTAGTATTAGCATTCGGTTAAGGGTAAAGTGTCGCTAGTTTATTGGTGTGATCTGTTTAGTTTTGAACGATAAGACCTAAACGGCCAGTTTAGATCTAAAGAAGTTTGTTACGTGGAGGGTATTGCCATGCCTAGGATGAGAATAGGAATTGTCGTTAGCGAATATAACTATGACATAACTTATATGATGCTTCAAGTGGCTCTTGAACATGCAAGGCTTCTTGACATAGAAGTAAGGGAGATAGTAAAGGCCCCTGGAGTGTTTGACATACCCCTAGTAGTCAAGAAGCTTCTCAAGAGGAAGGACATTGACGGCGTTGTCACTTTAGGAGCGGTTCTTGAGGGAGAGACCAAGCACGATGAGATAGTCATGCACAATGCTGCGAGAAAAATAGCAGATCTAGCCCTAGAGTTTGAGAAGCCCGTGACTCTAGGGATCTCTGGTCATGGGATGACAAGACTTCAGGCAATGGAGCGCATTGAGGAGAAGGCAAAAGAGGCTGTTGAGGCAGTTCTTAAGCTCTATGAGAGGATAAAGAACATAGAGGAGTCATCTGGTGATGAGCAATGAGACTGTCTGGAAGATCGCTTATACTGCGCGAGTCCGCAACCCTGGGACTATTGCAGCGCGCAAAGGAGATGATGAGGAAGGGAATAAACGTGATTACATTAAACCTAGGAGAGCCAGATTTTGACACACCTGAGATAATAAAGCAGGGGGCTATAAGGGCTCTAGAGGAGGGTAAAACTAAGTACACGCCTTCTAAGGGAATACAGGAGCTTAGAGAGAAGATCACAGAGTATTACAAGGAGCGCTATAACGTTGAGATCTCTCCTGAGAACGTGATAATAGCCCCTACGAAGTATCTCATATATGCCTCTCTCGTCGCTACTTTAGACCTTGGCGATGGCGTTATCATACCAGATCCAGGGTGGGTCTCCTATAAGTGGCAGGCATATCTTGCAGGATTGAAGCCCTCCTACTATCAGTACGATGAGGAGGGAAATCCTCGCATAGACATCATAGAGGATAGCTTCAAAAGCACAAACACGAGAGCTATAATAGTTAACACACCTTCTAATCCCCTCGGAACCACAATGGAGCCTTCATACATGGAGGACATATATGAGATCGTTGAGGACAGGGATGGAGTAATAATATCCGATGAGGTGTATGAGGGACTTGTCTTTGAGGGAAGACACAGATCTTTTGCGCAGATAGATCCAGAATTAGAACATGCTATAGTAATAAGCGGGTTCTCGAAGCTCTTTGCTATGACAGGATGGCGTATTGGCTGGGCACTTGCATGTGAGGACCTAATAAAGGCCATGAACAAGATCATTCAGCACACGATAACGTGTGTGACGTCCTTTGCGCAGTATGGCGCATTAAGCGCTTTTACTGAGGAGGCATTTGAGGCAAATAAGAGGATGGTAGAGGAGTACAAGAGGAGAAGGGACATAGTAATGAAGGAGCTGGGGTCACTAGGATGGAGGGCGCCAAGGCCAAGGGCAACATTTTACGTATTTCCAAAGTACAACTCAGAAAAGAAGTCTGAGGAGATCACGAGTGAGATACTTGAGAAAGCACACGTTGCATTAGTTCCAGGATCAGCATTTGGACCATCTGGAGAATACCACGTAAGAATATCCTACGCTGCATCAGAAAATGCTTTGAGAGAGGCCTTTAGAAGGATAAGGGAAGTCTGGGATGAAATATCGCACTAAATGACGATCAGTGCTGCTGTTGCTCTCCTTAACAATATTATTTTGTAGTTATGTACTTCTCTCCCTGAGCTATTACTACTGTATGCTCAGATTGTGCCACGTAGGATCCCTGAACATCCTTTAAGACACGATACTGCATTACAAGGCCATGTCTCTGAAGGACTAGTAGTCCTCTTCTTACTTCCCCAGGAGATGCAAACTCAAGGCACCATCTCTCAGAGAAGGGAAGTGTCCTAAACCTCTCCTTTATGTTCTCGAAAAGGCTTCTGGCAATTCTGTCTCTTACCCTGCCGTCTCGGACTACCCTATATATTCCTCCCGGGGCTCCTTCTTTTACAACTCCCCTTCCGTTTAATACTGCAAAGGGTTCTATGGCAAAGACCCCTTCCTGGGGTATCTTCTGTCTTCCTGAGCGATAGTTTGGTATAGATAGGCCAGCGTGAAGGTTCCATCTTTCAATTTGGTGCCCAGAAAGATTCACTATGGGATAGTACCCATATCCTCTTATAGTCCTTTCTATAACGTCTCCAATGGCCTCAAGAGATGCTCCAGGTCCTATCACAACAAGAGCTTTCTCTAGGGCATCCTGAGTGGCTTTAATTACCCTCTCAAGCTCTGGTCTACTTCCTCCAACGACGATTGACACAGCAGTATCCGCAATGTATCCATCAACGTGGACACCAATATCAACCTTTAAGAGGTCTCCTTCTCTGACAGTCCTTTCATCATTAATTTTGGGGGAATAGTGAGCAGCCTCCTCATTTATTGACAGATTTATTGGAAATGCTGGATACCCTCCCTTGGCAATTATCATCCTCTCAAGCTCATTGGCGATCTCTATTAGCTTCATATCTGGTTTAATGATTTCCTTAGCATGTTCTCTCACTTCTGAAGCGATCTTTCCAGCTTTTATAAGCTTTTCAAGGATTTCATCGTTGATCTTCACTAAGGGTACCTCCTAAGACTAGTAGGTAAGCTTTATCTTAAGGACTCTCTCAATCTTCTTCCTTACCTTATCCTCTGGAATAAGCTCATTGTTTTCTATTTTCGCGAGAAGGCTCACTTTTATGCCTATGAGCCTTGCAAGGTCCTCTCGGGTAAGCCCTAACTTCTCTCTAGCCCTTTTAATCCTCTCCCCAAAATCCTCTACGATAAGATCTTCCTCTGTGACATCTCTTCCAGCATCCTCAAGCCTTTGAGAGAGGGTTCTCTTGGGAGGTCTTCTATAATCTATTTTCCCTAGAGTTCTTCCAAGTTTTGCACACTCCTCACAGACAAGCATTTCAGATCCTTCTATAATAACCCTATATAGAACCTTCGTTTCCTTTCCACATAGATCACAATACGGCAACAAGATCACCCTACTTTGAATCTTTCAAGCTATTTATCAAAAAATAATAAAGTTAAAACAGGAAATAAAGCCACGATCTTCATTCGAGAATTATGGACTGGGTTGGACAGCTTGTAGCGGCGTCCTGAACGCATGGAGAATCCGTCTCCTCAACCTTTACTCTAGCCTTTCCATCCTCTCCTAGCTCAAAAACATCAGGACAAACCTGTGCACATATACCACAGCCAATGCAGGTATCTGTGTTTACACGAACCCTAACCATACAGTTCACCACCGTTTAGATTAGTGTGGGCACCTGTAGGGCAATTATTCCTTATAATCCAAAATACGTTTAAACCTTTTTCTAAAACTTGGAAATGAAAAATGTTATCTCACGACTTTATCATATAGCTTTTATATAATGAACCACATTAAATACTCCTTAACGTAGTTATCCGCGTAGTATATTTGAGTTACAAGGGAAGTTCGCGAAGTGCACTCGGGCTTTCTCCTCTCGCGCTTCATTGATCAGCATGTCATGGGGGCGGCATTGACCAAGGCCACAAACCTGCCTTACGAGGGATTAGCACTATCCTCGCCTCTGCTGGCTACTTCGCCGTCATCGAGGCAATTAATCTAATATCCTATTCCTCCCTCATTTAAATGTTTCGTCTCTAGGATTACCGAAAATGTCATTGTACTTATCTAACAAAATAGTCTATGGTGGAGTTGGTAAGATCTCAGCGTATAGGTCTTTATATCTTCCTCTCCCTGAATAGAAGGGATCTAGCACGAGAACTCCAGCGTTGCTCCTCTTCCCAGCTATGATTAGTTTTTGCTAACCATAGCCGGGACTCATCGTCATCATTACGCTTCCTCTCTGCCATACGCCATTCGAGAGCACTGCTCCCGTCCTTATGGCCTTCATCGGGCCTTCGTGGGGCACGCGAGCCCTACATCCTCGGAGGCTTAGCGATCCCCATTCGGGCTTAGGATCCCACATATCGGGGACCGCCACACTATAATGAGAGGACTCTTAGGAATATTTAAAAAATTGCGGAAAATAAAAGATATCAAACTTTACGCTTTTTACCATCTACGAAACAGCTCGAGATAATTTCAGTCATTTTAGTATTGGCAACGGTACGTTAAATATTTTTTTTTAAAAAAAAGACTGTAAAAAAGACTAATTTTAGCTGATTAGTATATGCACTCACTCTTCATGAAATAAGAACAGAATAAGATGGTGCGGGGGCGGGGATTTGAACCCCGGAACCCCTGCGGGAGCGGATCTTGAATCCGCCGCCGTTGGCCTGGCTTGGCTACCCCCGCAAGGGGCTTCAGTAGCATTTCTATCTTCTAAATTTAATTTGGTGTTTTATAAAAACGTTACTTGCGAAATTCTGATCTGATAAATAATATATCAAGCGTGTATATTATTTAATATCTTGCAAGCTTATATTGTAACTCAAGAAAGTCTTTAAAAGTTCTGAGATGTAATCATGTCTTTGTGGGCTGTTAGAGCTCTTGTAAACATAACGCGTTGGGTGAAATAGTTTGGAGGGTCATAAACCTTTAACGCATGAGTACATAGGAAAGGAAATTGACGAGGCAATTGACCTCCTTGCTAGAGGTAAGCTAAGGCCGATTATAAGTGCAGGGTCTAGAGGACTCAATGCAGAGCTATATAGGGCAATATACAACGAGGAGGAGGGCGATGTTGATCACTACTACTATGCCGTTATGGAACTTCATCCGACGCCTCCTGTGAATATAGCAGAGTATATAAGAGGTCTTTTGAGGAAAAAGAGGATGAAGGACTTCTTTAAGATAGTACTTAAGAGAATACTCATGGACTCCATTTGGTGCTTAGAGGAGAGCTTCACAGAGGACGAGGTGAACGAGGAGCTACTCAAGGATATAATATTCAACGCAGTTTCGGTCTACACTATCTCTAAGGAGATAATGTCTGACGAGTTGAGGAGAATATTTAAGTTTGTTCTTGATGCCTTCGTCTTCGAGTACGGCGCGTTAGTGTATCACGGAAATTAGTTCTTTTATTGGAGCGAAATTTTTAATAGTGTAAAGAGGTGGTCGTTGTGGTTAGGATCCTTGGAGTGTCAGATATACACAATGGTAGGCTTAGAGTCAGGATAATAAACGACGTAATTTCAGAGTACTCTCCAGACGTCGTTGTTATAGCCGGTGACCTCACAACATTTGGGCCTTCAGAAAATGCCAAAAGGATCATAGATGAAATAGATTTGGATAACATTTTGGTGATCCCTGGAAACACGGATCCAGTAGACGTGTTGAAGTTCATAGAGCTCAGTAAGGGCGTGAACATACACTGTAAAGAGGTACACATTAAAGGGCTGAAGTTTGTAGGCTTTGGTGGTTCTCCAATAACCCCATTTGGCTGCCCGTTTGAGTTCTCAGAGGAGAGTATATCAGAGAAGCTATCGAGGTTAAACGTGGATGAGAGCACTATCTTCGTGACTCACGCACCGCCTAAAGGTATATTAGATCTAACGGCAACGGGAGTTCACGCGGGAAGTGAGTCTATAAGGAAATACGTTGAGGAGAGAAGGCCCTTCTTGCACATATTTGGTCACATTCATGAGGCCATTGGCCTAGAGAAGAGAGAAGAAACAACCTTTGTGAACGTTTCCATGGGCAGATATCTAAAAGTAGCACTAATAGATATTAACGAGGAGAAAGAAGTTGAAATAAATTTTGTAGAGGGGAGAAAATAACTATATGAATCCCTTCTTCTTCAGGAACTCTGTTATGACATCCTCTAAAGTAGGAGTTCCTATCTCTTGAAGCTCGTAGTAGACCCTTACTACGGGCTTGTTCACCTTGACAAGCCTCGTTATGTCGACAGGAGTCGCTGATACTACGACATCTGCTGGAGTGTTGTTTATAGTCTCCTCTAGATCCTTTATCTGATCTCCGTAGTATCCCATAGCTGGAAGCACGTTCCTAAGGTGTGGATACTCCTCAAATGTCTTCTTTATGGATCTCACAGCATAAGGTCTTGGATCAATGATCTCTGCGGCTCCGTACTTTCTCGCAGCCACGTATCCCGCGCCATATGGCATCTCTCCGTGTGTAACTGTTGGTCCATCTTCTATAACGAGAACCCTCTTCCCTCTTATGATCTCTCCATTCTCAACGAATATTGGGGATGCTGCGTCTATTATTATCGCCTTTGGATTTACACGTATGATGTTCTCTCTAACCTTCTCTATGTTCTCTGGGTGTGCAGTCTCCTCCTTGTTTATGACGACAACGTCAGCCATCCTGAGGTTTGTGGACCCTGGATAGTAAGAGACCTCGTGTCCAGCCCTATGAGGATCAGTGACTACTATGTGAAGGTCTGGCTTGAAGAATGGGAAGTCGTTGTTCCCACCGTCCCAGACTATCACATCTGCCTCTTTCTCAGCTTCTCTTAGTATTGCCTCGTAGTCAACGCCTGCGTACACGACTACTCCTCTTCTTAAGTGTGGCTCGTATTCCTCTCTCTCCTCTATTGTACACTTGTATTTGTCTAGATCCTCGAAGGATGCAAACCTTTGAACTCTCTGCTCTACGAGGTTCCCATATGGCATTGGATGTCTGACCACTACAACCTTGAGCCCATGTTTCTTCAGGATGTCCACCACGCGTCTTGTTGTTTGGCTCTTTCCACAGCCAGTTCTTACTGCACATATTGATATCACGGGCTTTGATGACCTCAACATGGTGGACTTTGGCCCCATGAGCCTGAAGTCTGCCCCAGCAGCTAGAACCCTTGAGGCCCTGTCCATCACGTAGTTGTAAGACAGATCACTATATGCTAGTATTACCTCGTCGACGTCATATTTTCTTATTAACTCCTCAAGCTGGGACTCGGGGTATATTGGTATGCCCTCCGGATAAAGCTCTCCAGCGAGCTCAGGCGGATACTTACGTCCCTCAATGTTGGGTATCTGAGTTGCCGTAAAGGCTACGACCTCGTAGTTTGGATTGTTCCTAAAGTACACGTTAAAGTTATGAAAGTCTCTACCAGCAGCTCCCATTATTATAACGCGTCGTCGCCTGCCCTCTGCCAAGAGTATCACCCCTAATACGCGTGTTGTTCACCTAAGGTTTCTTTAACAAGGACTGTCTAACATCTGGCTAGATATAACGTTAGATATCGCCACGTGGAGAGATTTATTCAGAGATGTTGGAAGAAAATTAAGTGTTTCCTTTATACATCCTCTCCTAGAGAGAACAGAGGTTGAATATATAAGCATTATTGAAATATTTTTAGAAGACTAATGGCACTATCTCATTTTAACGACAAAATGGTGCTGAAAAGACCTTTAATAGAAGGCTCTGACTAATAGAAATGCTTAAATACGTTTTTATCCTATGCAGTATTAAGCGCGCTTGTGTCTCTCCCAGTATTGTCCACGATGCTTAGCACAGTCAACTGGGGAGGATTATTCCGTAAAATAGGCATTGTATACACAGCTATTAATGATCATGCCTCTTGACATGTAAGTTAGTGGCACTTAGATGGTTCGTGCAGAAAAGTTGTAAGACTAACTTTAAGCGCGGAGATAATATAAATCATCCTAAATAATTATAAATTGTAGTTGCCCATAATCTCCTTCAAGGTTTATATAGAAACTAGTTGAATGGGTTGAAGGTATAACAGCGTGGGGAGGAGATAGTTGTGACGTATGAAGAAAGCTTACCTCCAGTTACACAAATCTCAGAGTACTCAAAGGAAAGAGCATCATATGTTAAAATGAAGGTAAACGTACCTGAGCAGGCATATGCTAGTGATGAGGAGCTAGAGCTTAGTAAGTATGTAACGAAGACGAAGATACTTGTTATTGGAGTTGGAGGCTGTGGTTGTAATACTGTCACAAGACTTTATAATGAGATAAAGGGAGAGAAAAGCATTAAGAATAGCGTTTATAGTAATATATCTGAGTATGTGCACTTTGTGGCAATAAACACTGATGCTCAACATCTTCTCAGTAAGACAAAAGCCGATAAGAAGATATTAATTGGAAAACAGACTACAAAGGGTCTAGGTGCTGGAGGAGATCCAAAGATCGGAGAAAATGCTGCTCAAGAGAGCAGGGAGGAAATTCGGGAAAAGCTTCTTAGCATAGTTGGTGAAGCTCCAGATGAGGGATACAGCAAGGTCATAACGTTTCTCACTCTCGGACTTGGAGGGGGGACGGGAACTGGGGCCTCTCCTGTAATTGCCGAGGTAGTTAAGGAGACTCTTGCAAGTCCCGTTATAGCTGTAGTGACAATGCCCTTTTCCTGGGAGGGAAGAATTCGCATAGAGAACGCCAATGCTGGCCTTAAGAGGCTTAGAGAAAAGGTTGATACTGTAATAGTAATAAAGAACGATGCCTTAATATCCGACGAAGAGATAAAGATGATGACTGCACTTGACGCGTTTAAGCTTGTTGATGACGTCCTAGGAAAGGCCATAAAGGGCCTTGCAGAGCTTATTTTGAGACCAGGAGAGATAAACCTTGACGTAAATGACTTCCTGACAGTGATGAAGGGTTCAAGAAGGGATGAAGAGACGGTCGCTATAATAACAATCGGAGAAAGCAGAGGTAAAGCAGATCGTGGTGGAAGGGTGAGAGAGGCACTGGAGAATGCCCTCAACAGCAAGCTATTACATATAGACCTTTCAACGGCAAAGGCAATACTTGTAAACATAATTGGACCTCCAGACCTGAGGATGGATGAGATAAATGAGGTCATGACGGAAATATACAACAAGGTGGGTGGAAACGCAAGCATTTACGTGGGTACATCAATTGACGAGAGTCTTGAGGGTCGCGTTAGAATACTTATAGTAGCATCAGGAGTAAAACAAGAAGAAGTAATGAGCAGGCCTGGAAGGGGAGGAGAGCTCTTTAAGGAGCTCTAAAGTTTAATAACGGGATAGCACCAGGAGGTATTAGGAATATGCTAGAAAACGTGTTCTCAAGAGGATATGAGATCGAAGAAAAGATAAGAAAGGGGCTGAAGAGCGACAGGAAGTACACGATGATACTAAACTTTGCACAAAAGCCCGATGAGGAAGAGTATTACCAGCTTGCAAAGGTGTCCCTTGGAGTGCTTCTCTTCGTAGGATTCATAGGATTCCTTGTCTACCTAGCATTCCACTATCTGCTAGGAAGATAATTCACCAAGCCTTTAAACCTTTTATTTTTAAGCAAGAGTTAATATCTTCACGTACTTTCTAAGTTTTCTTTAGTTAGGGTTACTGAATGTTAAATATATTGCCTGATGTTTTTGTAGTTGCTGACATTCCAGCCTCCCATCTCCATTGGCTGGTTTTTGAAGCTCTTCCTCTCCTTACATATTAGAGACTGCCTTGTGAAAACATTTGTTCCTCAGAGCAGTGAGGATGCCAGATCACAAGTTTTATATTAGTGGTTAAATTCATACACTACAGCACGCGTGATATCTCTCAGGGCATCCACTACTGAAGATCATGTGTTAGGCTCATAAAGATCATTTAGGTGGTCATATGGCAGAGGAGAACGTCGAGTTTAGGCACATAGTGAGAATAGCCGGAACAGACCTTGATGGTAACAGAAAGGTTCCGTACGCTCTTGCACAGATAAAGGGAATAGGGATAATTACGGGATTTGCCATAGTAAGAGCACTGGGAATAGACCCAGACAAGAAGATAGGAGAACTCCCAGAGGAGACAATACAGAGGATATCAGACCTCCTAGAGAAGTTCACGAAGACCCTTCCACCATGGCTTGCAAATAGAAGAAAGGACTATAAGACAGGGGAGGACATGCACCTTGTAAGTGGAGACCTTGACCTCGCAATCAGGGCTGACATAAACAGGCTTAAGAGGATAAGGTGCTATCGTGGCATAAGACATGAGATGGGCCTTCCAGTTAGAGGACAGAGAAACAAGAGTCATCACAGAAGGTTTAGGAAGAAGCTTGGAGCTGTTGGAGTTACTAAAGGTAAGAAGTAATCTTGAGGTGGTATCATGGGAGATCCTAAAAGACCAAGGAAAAAGTGGCAGTCTCCTCCTCATCCCTGGCAGAAGGAGAGGCTTGAAAGAGAAGCAGTTCTCATGAGCAGGTATGCTCTTAAGAACAAAAGGGAACTGTGGAAGATGGAAGCTATAAGAAGAAAGTACAGAAAAGTTGCGAGAGAGCTTTTAGCAGCTATTGCAGCAGGTAAAGAGAATGATCCTCATGTGAAGAGAACAACGGAGGCAATCCTAAATAAAGCAAAGAGGTATAAGCTTATACCTGAGGATGGAACCTTAGACGACATACTGGCAATGGATATTGAAAGAGTTCTCAGAAGGAGGCTAGACTGGCTTGTTTATGAGAAAGGCCTTGCAAAAACTCCAAGACAGGCAAGACAGCTTATAGTTCACGGTCATATAGCCATTAGAGGAAGAAGGATCAATGTTCCATCATATCTTGTTCCTGTGGATGAAGAGGAGCACATAAGCTATTATGAAGGATCTCCCCTTGCTGATGAGAAGCACCCTCTAAGGCTTGCAATTCTGGGACTCCCTGAGGAGATGGAGGCTCCAAAGCAGGAGGAGGGAGGACAGTAAGGGTGATTATCTATGGGCATTAGAAAGGGTAGATGGGGCATAGCTCACATATATGCGTCATTTAATAATACTATAATCACTATAACGGACATTACAGGGGCGGAGACCCTAGCGAGGTATAGCGGTGGAATGGTCGCAAAGAGAGATAGGGATAAGTCATCTCCATACGTTGCTATGATAATAGCAGCTAAGGCCGCAGAGGAGGCCAAGGCTAAAGGCCTTGTTGGGGTCACTGTTAAGGTAAGAGCCCCTGGAGGTCATCTCTCTAAGATTCCAGGTCCTGGTGCCCAGGCAGCAATAAGAGCCCTCACAAGGGCTGGCCTACTAATTGACAGGATAGAGGATGTGACGCCAATACCTCACGACACAACACGCCGTCCTGGTGGAAAGAGGGGAAGACGTGTTTGAAGAAGTTTCCTTTCCTGTGTTCTTCTCTACTATTAATAGTTTGGTGATATGTAATGAAAACAGACAAAAACTCACCTGAGATAATTGTGAGGGAAATTTCTGAGAATAGAGCATATTTAGAGTTTAGGAACACACCTACATATCTCATAAATTCATTGAGGAGGATTTTACTCTCTGAAATACCAAAAGTAGCTTTCACTAGAGTTATGTTTGAGGAAAACAATACGGCTTTTTTTGAGGAGTATATTGCACATAGGATAGGCCTTATACCTCTTAAAACGGATGTTAGGTATTACTTCGACAGCGATGGAAATCTGAAGGATCTAAAGAAGCTTAAGGACGAGAAGTACTACTATGAGATTCATGTCAGTAACACAGGTGATGATACAATAATGCTCATGAGCTCTGATATAAGGCCTCTTAAGAAGGAATACCCAGAGATTGTGATCAAGGACATACCACTCATACCGCTTGGGCCGGGACAATCACTAATAGCTAGGATAACAGCAAACGTTGGCATCGGAAAGGAACATGCAAGACATCAAGCAGTAATAGCCCCTGCGTTTAAGCCATATCCAATGGTTCGTAATGAGGGATGTAGGTATCCTAGGGACTGCCCTGATGCACCATGTGTCGACGTATGCCCACAGGGCATATTTAGAATTGACAAGAAGAACAAGAAAGTTGTGGTAAAAGACGTAGAAAAGTGCAAGATGTGTAGGGACTGCGTTGAGGTGTGCCCCTTCGGCATAGTTGACGTCCTATGGGATGAAACACATTATCTCCTTAAGTATGAAACAGACGGATCAATAAGTCCACTCGATGCCCTTTGGGCGGCAGTTCACATCTGGAGAACAAAGATAAGGGAGCTCAAGAAAAAGGTTCTTGAGGTAGTTAAGGAGTAACAAGACTATTTTCTTAGTTAAACGCATTAACATATTCAGCAACCATGGAAACATTTAAATGAGGGAGGAATAGAACATTAAGTAAGCTGCCTCGATGACGGCAGGATAGCCAGCAGAGGCGGAGATCGTGCTTATCCCACGTGAGACTGCTCCTGTGGTCTCGCTCAATCTCTCCTATAATGCGCGAGAGGAGAAAGCCCGTGCTCATTGCTAAACTGTCGTTATCCAAGTATAAGGCGCGGGCGACCACGTATGGAAAACTATTTAAGAGCAGCATATTAGAAAAATATCAAAGGAGAGGGCTTATCCCGAACCCCCCGGTGCGGGGGTAGCCAAGCCTGGTCAACGGCGCCGGCTTGAGGGGCCGGTCCCGTAGGGGTGCCTGGGTTCAAATCCCAGCCCCCGCACCAGTAACCTCCTTCTAAAGGTTAAGTGTCCTCTATAAGTGTGCAATAAATTTAAGGATTTTCCATTACGATAACTTAAGAGTAAACTTTTTATTTAATGTGTTTCATAAATTATTTTTGCGTTTAGAGGTTTGTTGGGCGTTTTTTGGTTTTGCCCTAATAGGAGGTGCCCAAATATATGGAAAAGTTTGAGAAAGCTGCAGATCTGATGACTAGAGACGTGATCGTTCTTCCAAAGGCTGCTTCTCTGAATGAGTTCGTGAAAATAATGGAGAAGTATGGAATAACAAAAGTCCCTGTAGTAGATGATGGCAAGTTTGTTGGAGTGATAAGCGACAGAAGCGTTCTAGACAAGATAGGATCTATACGCTCTGGAACCATAAGTCCGTCTAGAATCCACGTAAGCTCTTTAACAAGCCATGAAGAAGGAAAGGACTACTACGTGATATCACCAGATACATCAATAAAGCGCGTTGTATCAATAGCAAAGGATACAGAGGTTCCTATGTTTGTCGTCATGGAGGAGGGCGAAATTGCTGGCGTTATAACAAAGTCAGATCTCTTAAGGCTTGTAAAAAGTGACGTTCCCGTAGAGAAGATCATGAAGAGGAACGTGTTCAGCGTAGCACCAGATGATAGGATAATACACGCAAGGCACATGATGCTTAATGAGAACATAGAGAGGCTTCCAGTATTGCACAAGGGAATAGTTGTTGGCATAATATCCGAGATGGACATAGCACTCCACCTGGTGAAGATAAAGGAGCACACGCCCACAAAGTGGATACAGCAACACCTTAGGGAGGCCTTAATAAGGGATGCTATGAAGACAGAGGTCATATGTGCTGACCTGAATACTCCTGCATCTGATGCAGCTCAAATTATGTGGGATGAGGGAATAGGGTGCCTTCCAATAGTCATCTGGAAGAGCTATGAAGACGAATCCCAGAACATAGAGGACATGGACTCAACTATAAGAAGTATCCTCGAAATGAGGATAAAAAGCGGAAAAATAAGGGGATACCCTAAGATCATGGGAATAATAACAAGGACGGACTTGATAAGACTTATCAGTGTTTAATGTCCTCTTTGCCTAAAAGGCGAGGTCTCTGCCTGTAGAAATAGTATGATGCGTTTCTAGTAGTTTATCCTACGGCATCTCTCATCTGACGATATATGTTAGGAATGTTCTATGTTGTTCAACATCTGAAACATCCCTTCCCTGGTCTTCAAACATTTTTCTTAAGTTGATAGCGTGAAGAGCACCAATAAAGGCTATAACATTACCAAACTTGTTTTCAAGATCTATAATTCTCTTAAAGAGATACCTATCTCTCTCTACGACGAGCATTTCATAGATAGATGGATACCTCCTCTTAAATGTCTCTATAAGATTTTCTATATGCTTAATACTTAAGAACTCCTCTAACTGTACTTTTTTCCCTGAGGGCAATAAGAGCATTAGAATCCCTTCAATAAGAAGCTTTAACCTCTCTGTTACTGGTGTGCTCATCAGCCTTCTGAGAGTTACGTGTATGGGAATATCTATAAGTGAGATGTTTAGGTGTAGCTCTCTTGCGAGCTCATATGCAGATAGCATATCAGCACCCACATCTTGATGAAAGCTCCTTCCAACTCTTCTCTCAATATTGTACAACACCCTAAGAAGCAGAGGAGAGCTAAATCTTACACTGGAAGTCTCCATGTGTCTCCTATTTAGAATCACACGCAACCTTTCAGGATCTAACTCTATGGCAACGTGCCAACCTTCCGATGACGCCATGATCCTCCTTATCTCATCCTTAACGGGCATCACGTGTACTGTACCGACGATCCTTATCAAGCATTATCACCTCATAGCATTGTTCCTCTTCCCAGCTATGGTTAGCAAAAGCTAACCATAGCCGGGACTCATCGTCATCATTACGCTCCCTCTCTGCCATACGCCATTCGGGAGCACTGCTCCCGTCCTTATGGCCTTCATCGGGCCTTCGTGGGGCACGCGGATCCCACACATCTCTCGTTTCTCCTCCTTATACTTTTTGAAGAGGTTTAAGGTTGCGATGAAGTCCCTATGGTAATATTTTCCGCAGGAAGGGCAGTATAAGGCTCTCCCTCCCATCGGGTCTTTATTCTCACTGTCACTTGGGAGGGAGAGGTTTGAGTTGCAGAATGGGCATATTGAGGATGTATGAGCGGGATTGACGTATGAGACTCTTATTCCATGCCATCTGGCCTTGCATTCAACGAAATTCTGTATCCTCCTGAAGTTCGCAAGGGAGAGCCTCCTGTTTAAGCTGCTTTTGTTATTTTCGCTCAGTATCCTCTCCTTTATGCGCTTCAAGTCCTCCATGACGATCTCTGCGTTGTATGAGAGCGCGATATCAACAATGTACTTCGAGAGCTTGTGGAAGATGTCCTCCTTCCTCCTCTCCCACCTTTTGAGCCTCCTTTTTATCTTCTCCATTACCCACCGCGGCGGTACTTCGGGTTAAGCCCCTTATAGAGCCTCGATGCGAGTTTCCTTGTAGAGTTCACGTACATGCTGTCTATCTCCCTGATCCTTCTGCTTATAGGAGAATACCCTCGCGTAGATTATCACACGCGCTCCATAACGTGGTTGTTCTTCTCAGGCAAAGAAGACGCTTTATCTCGCTCTCGGGAACTCTCCGCTGCCTCGCCAAGCCTATAGAGCTTCTCCATACATAAGCACAACACCATAAAACCTACTTAAAGCTTATCATTATAGTAATAGCCTTAATTAATTTTAAAGTACTCCCAGGACTTCCTGGGAAGCATGTTCTTAAGTTCCTTAACAGATAGAGGCCTTTTTGCTAACAATTTACCAGCAAGCTTTTTAGAGATTCCCGGGACACTCATGAGCTCCCTTAGACTGGCTTTGTTGACATCTATGGGATAAATAAGTCCTGTAACACTTCTATAGCCATGGTCTATTATTTTCACGTCATAGAACCTTCTAAGCTCTACAGAATATGGAACAACGACAAGAAGTGGATACGTGCCCAGTTGTCTTCCCTTAGTGTAGTTTCCATCATGGATTTCCATGAAGACGTTCTTCAATATCGTGCCCTTGGGAACAACCCTTCTGAGCATTGGAAGGTCAATCTCTCTCCTAATCTTTTCCTTCCAGTGATGGACAAGTCTAACATCCACCCTTGGAAACTTACCCCTTATGGGGACTACTTCTCTGATGTTGATCCTCCTAAGCAGTAATCCCCTGTCAAGTATCTCCTTTAGGAACTCATAGTTTATCCTGTAAGTCTCCTTTCTCTCACCTCTAAGACCAAATAGTATGTTTATTCCAGGAAGTATCCAGGGCATTCCTGAGGGGCCTCTAACAGCTCCTACAGAGTTTATGATCTCTACTGCCCTAATAACCTCCTCTGGTGATGCATTTAGATTATTCTCCTTTATAACCCTTGGATCTGCTGACTCCATTCCTAGTGCAACTACGTTACCATCGCTAGCGTAGCTAACAAGAAGCTTTGTCACTTCCTTCGCTTCATCAGGCCAATTTGCTATTACGCTAGGATTTCCATTGTCTATGTGTATTACCTTAAACTCTCCAACGTTGTTTATCCCTACGAGAAGCCTTCTTATGGCATTAACGTTTGGTCTTGGGATCTCCTCATATCCAAATCCTATGGCCTTATACGAGTAAAAACATGGCTGTCCTCCAATTCTGATATATCGAACGCCGTTTTTATAAAGGGCTTCTGCCTCTGCAACGATGTCCCCCTCGTCTCTCACCCTATAAGCCCTCAAAGGCTCCATACAAAAGGAGCATCCGCCAGTTATAAACCTATGACATCCCTGATAGGTTTCTATTTCACATATGATATATGGATACCAATTATGATCCCTTACTAGTCTCGCTCCAAGTACGGCCCATCTTTTCCACTCATTTTGTGTCCTATGCCTTAGTGAGGCCTTTTTATGAACGATAAGATCATATACAAACGCGTCCACATCCTCGGGAACTAGGTAGTCCACGTAATCTCTTAGGGTCTCTATAGAAATCGGCTTGTGCCCGCCAATCCCACCAAAGCCATAAGATGCTACAGAGCCCCCAAGAATAACTTTTCCTCGAGCGTTCTCTGATATCCATATGACCTCACGGAATTTTATTGGAGTTCCTCCTAGGTATTTTCCAGGCACGATAACTGCCCTGTGGATCACTATAATGTCTGCCCAATTCAGCAGTTTTTTTCTAAGCTCTACATCTAGTTCTCGGAATTCATCAATAGTCTTATATCTTACTTCCCCTCCTGCATCTAATACAGCACCATAGATGTATCTAACATAGGGAGATATATAGGGTGGAACTCCAAACGTTGAAGGCTCGTCAGTGTATCCATCTATAATTAAGACCCTATCACTCAACCTGTGCTCACCCTTTGACCTTGGTGTCGTGGGAGTCCTTGATCATTAATATTAAATATTGTTTTACTATTGTGATTATAGCCTTTACACGAAGAGTGGTAGTTGTGTTACTAGCAGCTCATCCACTTACATGACCTCGTGATGTGTTCCTATGGGCATGTTCTTGACGGTCATCTAATCATTCATTTAAGTATAACACATGGTGAGAGTGATGGACGAAGAAAAGAGAAATCCTAAAACATTGGTGTTCGCCGTAAGGACCTATGCAAAAAGAGAATATGATGTAGCTAAAGGAATATTAAACAGAATACTAAGTGCAAGGGAAAGTATAAAGAAAATAGTATCCTCGCAGGTTCTTGATGAAATAATCAACGATTTAAACCAGGTAATTAACGAGATTAAGGAAATTGAGCTCGAGGAAAGGGAATCAGTCCTTGAAAGGATTCTCAGGAGAAGGCTTCAAAACTTAGTGTTATCGCTTGAACGTATAGTGGAGGATTTAAGGGGGATCTCAACGAGATTTAAGAGCATAAATGAAAAGATAGTCGCGTACTCATCAGAGAGACGTATAAAGATATCATATGACCCAATACCAGGAGACATCTGGGAGAAAATTGCTGATGAGTTTAGAATCGTAGGATCTGACCTTCAAACTCACACTGAGACTTTGGCAGTTCTCATAGATAACATGAAGACTCTCTTTGAGTCCTTGGCGACAAAAGAAATAGAAGAAAAACTCAGGAATATCGTTAATAGACTCTCAGGATTCACGAAGAACGTAACTAGCATAAACTACCCGAAGATATACTCCATACTCGTTCATGAGGACAGACCTGGGTACATTCTGGTAGAGGCTCAATCATATACTGACGTGGAAAAGGCAGTGTATGGGCTTAGATATGCAAAGCTTCCAAGAAGTCAGAGCACAACAGCAGAGGAAATGATGAAAGTGTTCAAGAGAAAGCCAAAGGCCGAGATGATAGAGGTGGGAGCTATTGTAGAGATTACAAGAGGACCTCTAGTAGGTCTGAAAGGACGTGTTACACGCGTGGATCCGAAGAAGAAGGAAGTCACGATAGAAATTTTGGACAGCAATTATCCTCTGCCATTTACAATAAAGTCCTACTATATTAGAGTAATAGATCAAAAGCGCACAGAGGAGAGGTGAGTCCTATGCCAAAGCAGGTTATTGAGGTGTTAGTTGAGGGAGGAAAGGCTACGCCAGGACCCCCATTAGGACCCGCACTGGGCCCTCTAGGAGTAAACGTTGCTCAAGTAGTAAAGGCAATAAACGAGGCCACTAAGGAGTTCGAGGGAATGAAAGTCCCTGTTAAAGTAATTGTAGACGTCGCTACGAGACAGTTTGAGATAGAAGTCGGCCTTCCACCAACCTCTGCGCTAATACTAAAGGAACTCGGCATAGAGAAGGGATCATCTGATCCTAAGAGGGACAAAGTTGGAGATCTAAGCCTTGAGCAGGTCATAAAGATAGCTAAGATAAAGAAGCAGAGCATGCTCTCATACACGCTTAAGAACGCTGTCAAAGAAGTCCTGGGAACATGCGTCTCAATGGGCGTTACAGTAATGGGCAAGGATCCAAGAGAAGTTCAGAGGATGATAGATGCTGGCGAGATAGAAATCCCTGAGGAGTAAAGGCACAGCTCAGAGGCTATTACATGTTAAGTTAAATTTAAAAACTCAAGTTAATTAGAGTGAACGTCTTAAGCAATTCTCTGAACGCTGCTGTTAAAGCCCCGTAGGAGGGCCCCACGGGCCCGCCGCACTACGGGGAGGTGATATAGTGTGGTAAACGACGCTATATTAAAGGCTGTAAAAGAAGCTCTAGAGAAAAGCAAAAAGAGGAACTTCCTTCAGAGCGTGGACTTAGCAATAAACTTAAGAGACGTTGATCTGAGGAACCCAGCGAATAGAATAGATATGATCATAGAGCTTCCGCATGGAAGAGGATCAAAGCCCGCAAGAGTAGCTCTTATAGCAGGAGGAGAGCTTGCAACAAGGGCACAAGGGATTGCTGATTTGATAATGGATCCCTCAGAGATTCAAAAACTTGCGGAGAATAAGAGGCAGGCAAAGAAGATTGCTAGAAAACACCACTTCTTTGTGGCAGACGCTACATTGATGCCTGTTATAGGAAGATTTTTGGGTCCCATTTTAGGGCCTAGAGGAAAAATGCCCAGACCCATACCACCAACTGCCGATCCAGTGCCCGTAATAGAGTCCTTGAAGAGAAGCACAAGACTTAGATCTAAGGATAGACCAACTATGCACTGTATGGTAGGCACAGAGGATATGCCTCCAGAGAAGCTTGCAGAGAACATAGAAACTGTGCTCACAATGCTCACAAATAAGTTAGAGAGAGGAAAATCAAACATAGCGTCAGTGTACGTTAAAACGACGATGGGACCAGCAGTCAGGATTGAAGGGTGGTGAAAATGGTAGCCCCATGGAAATATGAAGAGGTCAAGAGGATCAAGGAGTTCATCCTCTCACATAAGGTCATTGGAATAATAGGCTTTCACAAGATGCCAGCAAACTTCTTCCAGCAGCTAAGGAAGTTGTACAGGGAGCACGGGGTGAACATAAGGGTATCCAGAAAGAGGCTTATAATAAAAGCGCTTGAGCAGATACAGGGTGAAAAACCAGGAATTCTTGACCTCAGAAACTTCATGAAGGATGAGATAGCCCTAGTAGGATCGAACAACATGAACGCATTTAAGCTCTTTAAGTTCATAGAGAGCTCAAAGACTCCGGCTTATGCTAGAGGAGGAGAAATAGCTCCAGAAGACATCATTGTTCCAGCAGGAGATACACCATTCAGACCTGGACCAATACTTTCTGAGCTTCAGAGGGTTGGGCTTCCAGTAGCTGTCGAGAGAGGAAAAATAGTTGTTAAAAAGGACACAACCCTCGTAAGGAAGGGAGAGGTAATACCTAAGGAGGTTGCGGAAGTTCTCACGAAGCTTGACATAAAGCCTATAAGGCTTGGGTTCGACGTTAAGGCAATATACGAGGATGGGATCGTATTCTCGCCAGATCAGCTTAGAATAGATGAGGAACAGATAAAGAACGATGTTATAGCATTAGCACGTAATGCGTTTGCTCTTGCGCTATCAATAGCTTGGCCTACGCCTGAGACAATAGTACCTCTCATTCAGAAGGCTCACAAAGAGGCACTAGCTATTGCTGTAGAGGCTGCATATCCTGAGCCAGACATCATGGATCTTATATTACAGAGAGCTATAAGGGCAGCACTATCAATAGCAATTCAGCTTCCAGAGGATGCGTTAGACGAGAGGACAAAGGAAATGCTATCATCTATGAGATCACAGCAAGTTACACCAACAGTAACGCCTTCTGAGGAGAAGAAGGAAGAAGAGGAGAAGAAAGAGGAGGAAGAAAAACCATCAGAAGAAGAAGCTGCTGCTGGGCTTGCGGCACTATTTGGCTGAATTTAAGCTCCTTGGAGGTGAATTAAATGGAGTACATATATGCGGCTTTGCTTCTGCACTCTGCAGGTAAGGAAATAACTGAGGAGAGCTTGAAAAAGGTTTTAGAGAGCGCAGGCATAGAAGTAGACGACGCCAAGGTAAAGGCACTGGTATCCGCCCTTGAGGGCATAAACATAGAGGACGCTATTAAGAATGCAATGACATTCATGGCTGCTGCACCAGTGGCGGCAGCACCATCTGAGGCTGCTGTTCCTGCTGAGGAGGAGAAGAAGGAAGAAGAGGAGAAGAAAGAGGAGGAAGAAAAACCATCAGAAGAAGAAGCTGCTGCTGGGCTTGCGGCACTATTTGGTTAAGGGGTTTGTCCGCTTGCTTATTTTTATTATTTTGTTTGTTTTTCTTCATATTTTCTAGCTCTTATCTGGGAGCATTAACACTTTTTCTGGATTAAAGAGCGAGAATTTCCTAACAATGCCTTATAAAGCTGTTGCTTGCAAAACCCAAGAAATCATCTAAGCACTGCCACAGATGTGGGCATGTTGCCGAAAATTCAAAGGTAGAGAGCTCAAGTGTGGTTGCCCGCGTACTATATTTTAGCAACTACAGAAACCTTAGCAACGGGCGCGGGCTTCCCCCCAGCCACTTCATCTTTATCCGTGGCCCATCGGGAGCGACATTGACCAAGGCCACGAAGCCCGCCTTACGGGAGGTTAGTACTATCCTCTTGCCTCTGCTGGCTACTTCGCTGTCATCGAGGCAGCTTACTTAATGTTCTATTCCCCCTCATTTAAATGTTTCCATGGTTACCGAATTGTACTTATCTAACGAAATAGTCTTTTAATTAATGGCTCAGTATCAGTAACTAAGGGCTGGGCATATGAAAAAATACAGAGATAGTGGCACGTACATATTAGTCCTTCAGGTATTGAGTGACACTAAAGTAAACGTCGGCAGTCTTGGCTTAGTAGCTCTAGAAAGAGGATATTATTTTTACGTGGGCTCTGGAAAAGCTGGAGTAAGTAGCAGAGTGAAAAGACATTTTGCTAAGAGGAAAAATATTTACTGGCATATAGATTACATAACGTCCTCTAAAAAGGTAATTCCTTTGGGGTACTTTTACATACCTCTTATAATAGAAGAGTTATTGGCAATAGAACTCTCAAGGAGATTAAAATTCATTAATGGGTTTGGATCAAGTGATTCTAGAGCACAATCTCATCTATTTTACTGTAAAGACTTTAAGGATGGCCTCTTAGCTATAAAACGGACTTTGTACTCAATATTTAAGAAAAGTTCCATAGGAGGTGATTTTTGTGAACATTTCAAAGGGTTTTAAAGAGGATCTGGAAAATGCTCTTGCATGTGTAGAAAACGCTGTAGATGCCGTTGAGTATAAAGATCTATATGAGGCGTATACATCAATCCTTGAGGCTATGGCATTTATAGCACCCCACATCTGTGAAAACAAGGCTCTGAAGGATGCATTTGACTACTTATATAGGGCATGGAGAGAAGCCTACGAGTCCATGGACTTAGAACAGGTGATAGATACAATTGTAGGGAACGTCATGAACGCTATGGGTATTTTAAGAAAGACGTTAGGTGATGCAGTAGAACCATAAGATACACTGGATGTAATAAGTCCTCCTTGGACAAACTTTTATTAACGGGATATATCCCTTTTACGTCCAACTTTTAATTTGCGGATGTAAATCACGTTAGAAAGACATAAAACCTGTTTTGTTCTAGTTTTTCATCACCCTCAAAATTCCTGAGCTGAATCTTGCACACTTCTGCGTCATATGTGCAGAAAATTTCAAATATCTATCCTCTAGTGCGGGAGGTGTCATAATGAACATAGCGTCTCGAGTGAAGTACGTGGTTAAGAGGGATGGCTCTCTGGCAAGCTTTGATGTTATGAGGATATACAACGCAGTGAAGGCTGCAATGGTCGAGGTAGGGCAGTACGATAAGAAAAAGCTTGAAAAGGTTGTTAGGTATGTTGTAAGGGTTCTAAACGAGAAGTATGGGGACTTAAATACGTATCCACATGTTGAGGAGATACAGGACATTGTTGAGCTTGCCCTCATGAAAAACGACTTATACGATGTTGCCAAGGCATATATTGTGTATAGAAAGGAGAGAGAACGCATAAGGAAGGAAAAGATGAAAATTCTAGGTAAGGATCGCATTGATGAGGTCGATAAAGCGTTCTCACTTAACGCAATTAGACTTCTTGCTGCAAGATATCTGTTAAAGGACGAAAATGGACGTATTGTTGAAAGTCCTAAGGAGATGTTCAAAAGGGTTGCCGCTCTTGTAGTAATTCCTGATATATTATATGACGAGAGGGTGTTTGATAGGGAGGGAAGACAAAAAGTACATCCTCATGAGGATTTTAACCCATTAGAGTACGAAGGAAAGCTAGGGCTTGGTAGATCAAAAGATGGATTTGAGTTCTCCTGGAACAGGTATCACTTAGAGAGGATGAAGTGCTTATATGATGAGCTAAATAACCAGGGAAAAATGAAGCTTCCCTGGAGTAAGCTTCTAGAGATGCTTCTTAAAGGAGAATTTGAAGACTATGTCACAAACGCTAGGGAGTACTATGACATAATGGTCTCAAAGAAGTTCATGCCTAATTCCCCAACACTATTTAACGCGGGAACAAGACTTGGACAGCTGTCTGCATGTTTTGTCCTTGACATAGATGACGACATGGAAAGCATAATGAAAGCAGCACATGACGCTGCAATAATATTCAAGAGTGGAGGGGGCATTGGAATAAACTACTCAAAATTAAGGCCCGAGGGGGACGTCGTAGCATCCACGGGGGGAATAGCCTCTGGGCCAATATCATTTATGAAGTTAATAGACGCCGTCACTGACGTCATAAAGCAGGGAGGGCGCAGAAGAGGGGCCTGTATGGGCATCCTTGAAATCTGGCATCCAGACATAGAGAAGTTCATAACAGCAAAGGCCAGCGAGGGAGTACTAACAAACCATAATATCAGCGTCATGATAGACGAGAAGTTCTGGAGGCATCTAAATGAAAACAAAGATTATCCTCTTGTGAATCCAAGAAATGGAAAGGTATGGAAGTACATAAGGCCTAGGGATCTCTTTAGAATGATTGCAGAGATGGCTTGGCGTACTGGAGATCCTGGAGTCCTGTTTAAAGATAACATAAACAAGTACAACGTTCTCATGACTGCTAAGGGAGAAATAAATGCGACAAATCCATGTGGCGAAGAGCCATTATATCCTTACGAGAGCTGTAACCTGGGCAGCATAAACTTGTATGCATTTGTTAAGTTTAGGGAGGATGGAGGAGCCTACTTTAATTGGGAAGAGTATCATAAGACAATAAAGCTGGCATATCGCTTCCTCGATAACATAATAGATGTGAATAGGTTCCCACTTAAGGAGATTGAGGAGAGCACAAAGGCCTCAAGAAAAGTAGGATTAGGGCTCATGGGGCTCGCTGATACACTATACGCGCTTAGGATACCCTATAACAGTGAAGAAGGATTTGAGTTCATGAGAAAAGTTGCGGAGCACCTCACGTTTTATGCTATGAAGGAGAGTGTAGAGAGAGCAAAGTTGCGTGGAGTGTTTCCGCTGTACGATAGAAGCAGATATCCAGAGGGAGGTATACCCATAGCGGGGTACTATAGAAGGGAATTGTGGACGCTTCCGTGGGATGAACTTGCTGAAGAGATAAGAAAGCATGGGATAAGGAATGCTGAGGTTACTACGATAGCCCCTACGGGATCCATATCAATGTTAGTAGATGTTTCCTCAGGAATTGAACCTCAGTTTGCCCTCGTATACGAAAAGAGAGTTACTGTCGGCTCATTCTTCTACGTTGATGGAGAGTTTGAAAGAACTCTTAAGATGCTTGGTCTGTACAGCGATAGGCTTCTAAAGAAAATTGCTGAAAATGGTGGAAGTGCACAGGGCATTGAGGAAATACCTGAAGATCTTCAGAGAGTTTTTGTAGTAGCTTATGACATTCCATGGTGGGATCACGTGAGGGCACAAGCTGAAATACAACAGTGGATATGCTCAGCAGTAAGCAAGACGATAAACATGCCCTCATGGGTCTCTGTGGAGGACGTTGAAAAGGCCTACGTATTTGCTCATGAGCTGGGATGTAAGGGCATTACAGTATATCGTGATGGATCAAAGGGCGTGCAAGTACTGATAACCCCTACACAGCGTAGGAAGAGATATCTAAGGAAAATAGAAAATAGAACACTTGAGATAATGAGATCGATGGGAATAGATGTTGAGAGCTTAGACAAGTTGTCAGAGGAGAAAGAAGTTGAGAACGGTATTAAAGGAGCTCCCTATGTAGAGCTCACAGTAGAGGATAATAATCACGTGTGGAATAAGAGGTTAGAGAAGTGCCCAGTGTGTGGGAGCAAGCTCCTTATATACGAAGAAGGCTGTGTGAGATGCCCTGAGTGTGGCTGGTCCGCGTGTTTATAAAACAGCTAGTTGTAAAGTATACCTTTAGGGTAAGCTTACAAAATCGTTGTTTGCAAAGCATCGCTTTTCAGGGCGGGGATACGCGAGGGGTTTGTTGGCGGTATTTCCGATGACGCCCCCAAGGGGAAGAGCTGGATAGCGTACAGCCCATCAGATAATGAGTCCGATGGGATGGGGACTCGTGAGCGTGCCCTAAACCC
>Ga0190313_1000055_pt1 | contig 78017 bp, 80 predicted proteins | sample 4870071011_MG_FD_169989 | JGI IMG/M metagenome (GOLD analysis project Ga0190313, IMG submission 169989) | Hydrothermal vent sediment bacterial communities from Southern Trench, Guaymas Basin, Mexico - 4870-07-10-11_MG | ecosystem: Environmental > Aquatic > Marine > Hydrothermal vents > Sediment ...
TTATCCCATCGAAGTCCCTCCAGAAAGCATTGAGACTTTGCATCGAGAACTGGAAAGGGAACTCAAAGTTGAGTTGTATTTGAAGAGTCGTGAAATTCTTGATGAAATAAAGCACCTCATACCAAAACTTAAAGAGGAGATAAACAAAGCCTATGAGCTGGAGTTTTTAAGGGCTGTGAAAGAATTTACAGAAGGATTTACATTCCCAGAGCTGATTGAAGGGGGAATTGGATTCATAAATGGGAGGCATCTGTTCATTAGGAATCCCCAGCCTGTTAGCTATGCTGTTGGAAAGATTCCAATAAAGTTCGATGGAATAAATGGGGAGAGAGTCGTTATTTTAACAGGTGCAAACAGTGGTGGGAAGACTTCACTGCTTGAGCTTATCTCTCAAATAGTAATTTTCACTCATATGGGCTTTCCAGTTAATGCCGAGAAAGCTTGGGTTGAAGTTTTAGATGAGCTTTTCTTCTTCAAGCGGAAGCGGTCCATTTACGGTGCCGGGGCTTTTGAGACAGCCTTAAAGAGCTTTGTAAGAGCATTAACAAGCGATGGGAGAAAGCTGATTTTGATTGACGAGTTTGAAGCAATAACGGAGCCAGGTGCTGCTGTCAAGATAATAGCGGAGCTTCTGAAGATTGCTTATGAAAAAGGATTCTACGTCATTATTGTGTCTCATCTGGGAGAAGACTTGAAGAAAGAACTGCCTTTTGCGAGAGTTGATGGAATTGAGGCTCAAGGCTTGGATGAAAACCTCAACTTAATTGTTGACAGACAGCCAAAGTTTGGGGTTTTGGGTAAAAGCACCCCAGAGCTGATTGTTGAAAAGCTCTATCGCACCAAGAGAGGAAAAGAGAAGAAGATTTTTGAGAGGGTGTGGAGGGCATTCACTTAATCCACTTTCTCTCTCTTACATATCTACCTCTGCTTTCGATTTCCTCTATCTTCTCTTTTAGCCCCTGGGCTTTCTCTTTTCCTCTAACTTCTCCATAACCCTCAAGAACAGCCTCAAAACCTTTTTCAAACCACCTATAGTGGGTGCTTTCCATAGCTCTCTTTAGTAGATGTAGATCAACGCCTTGAGCTTCAATTGTATTATCAAAATCTGCCAGTCCGAAATCGATGAAGTAAATTTTTCCCTCTCTTAAAATCATGTTGGATGTTGTCAAATCCCCGTGAATAATACCAGCCTCATGCAGTTTTCCAATTTGTCTTCCAATTTCACGGCAAAGTTTCAAACGCTCTTCTATGGGAATTTTTTCCAGATATTCCTTCAAACGCTCTCCTTCAATAAATTCCATAACAATTTTCATATCCTTCAAATCAACTTCATAGATATAAGGGACATTAACTCCGAACTCTTTAGCTCTGTGTAGGATTCTTGCTTCCCTAACAGTTCTCTCCTTTCTCAGCTTCTGATCAATCTCCTTTATCCTGTACCGTTTCGAAATACGATGCTTTATAATCACCTTTTCGTCATTAAATGGGAAATAAAGCTCCTCAAATTTAGCTAAGTAGATTTTTGCTTCTGCTCCTTGCTTTATTAGTTCCATTGATACCACCTTCTGTGCCTTCCATGTGCTTTATCCACCGACATTATTTCATGCATGATGCTTAAATAACTTATCTACCTTCCTTGCCCCTTAGTTTCTTAATAATTGTCTATTAGGTTTAATTTTTCAATCTTTTTGGCAATTTAACAAAAATTTTAATTAAAACTTGACTTTTTGAACAAAAATTTTTTATAGAACACTAACGTATGGAAAGCGTATTGAAATCTCAGGAGGAATGTCGAAATGGCACAATTGGTTGGACAAGGGGGACAGCCCGTGATTATTTTACCGGAGGGAACTCAGAGATATGTTGGTAGGGATGCTCAGAGGTTAAACATCTTGGCTGCAAGAATAATAGCTGAAACTGTTAGAACAACCTTAGGACCAAAGGGTATGGATAAAATGCTTGTTGACAGCCTTGGTGACATCGTTATCACAAACGACGGTGCAACTATTTTGGACAAGATTGATCTTCAGCATCCAGCTGCTAAAATGATGGTTGAGGTTGCTAAGACCCAGGACAAGGAGGCTGGTGACGGTACAACGACGGCTGTTGTTATTGCCGGTGAGCTTTTAAGAAAAGCTGAAGAGTTACTCGACCAGAACATTCATCCTTCAATAATTGTTAAAGGTTACACTTTAGCTGTTGAAAAAGCTCAAGAGATACTTGAGAATATTGCCATAAAAGTTGACCCAGAAGACGAGGAAACTTTGCTCAAAATAGCAAAAACCGCAATCACTGGTAAGAGTGCTGAGTCTCACAGAGAACACCTGGCTAAGTTGGCTGTTGAGGCGGTTAAGCAGGTTGCGGAGAAGGATGGTGACAGATATCATGTGGACATTGACAACATCAAGCTTGAGAAGAAGGAAGGAGAGAGCGTTGAAGAAAGTCAGCTTATCAAGGGTGTTGTAATAGACAAAGAGAGGGTTCACCCAAGAATGCCAAAGAGAGTTGAAAACGCAAAAATAGCTCTAATTAATGATGCTCTTGAAGTTAAAAAGACAGAGACAGATGCAAAAATCAACATCACAGCACCAGACCAGCTTTATGCGTTCCTTGAGCAGGAGGAGAAAATGCTCAAGGAGATGGTTGACCAAATTATTGCTACTGGTACAAACGTTGTGTTTGTCCAGAAGGGTATTGATGACTTGGCACAGCACTATTTAGCCAAGGCTGGAATCTTGGCAGTGAGAAGGGTCAAGAAGAGTGATATGGAGAAGCTTGCAAAAGCAACGGGAGCTAAGATCGTCACAAATGTAAAAGATCTAACTTCAGATGATCTGGGTTATGCAGAGCTTGTTGAAGAGCGCAAAATTGCCGGAGAGAGCATGATCTCTGTTGAGGGTTGTAGAAATCCAAAGGCAGTAACAATCCTCATCAGAGGTGGAACAGAACACGTAATTGATGAAGTTGAGAGAGCCCTTGAAGATGCCGTTAAAGTCGTCAAGGATGTTATGGAAGACGGTGCAATTCTCCCAGGAGGAGGCGCAACTGAGATTGAGCTTTCTATCAGACTTGATGAGTACGGAAAGCAAGTTGGAGGCAAAGAAGCTTTAGCAGTTGAAGCATTCTCAGAAGCACTTAAGATAATTCCAAAAACTTTAGCAGAGAATGCTGGACTTGACACAATTGACGTGCTTGTTAAGGTCATCAGTGAACACAAGACTAAGGGTAAGGCAATAGGAATTGACGTCTTTGCTGGTGAGCCTGCTGATATGCTTGAGAGGGGTGTCATTGAGCCTGTGAGAGTTAAGAAGCAGGCAATCAAGAGCGCAAGCGAAGCAGCAGTCATGATCCTCAGAATAGACGACGTCATAGCTGCAAAGAGAGTTAAGAGCGAAGGTTCTGGGCAGGGAATGGAAGGCATGGGCGGAATGGGCAGCATGAATATGATGGGTTGATCGGTTGTTTCTTCTACTTTTCTATGCTTTATATTTTTGGTAATAACGACTTATAACATGACCCACTAAATTTTGGGAAGAGACAAGGATATGTTGCCCGCCCGTAACCCCCGCCTTCATCGAAGCCAGAGAACGGCATTCTCAAGCGGGTTAACCCAGGCGGGCAGAATTGTGCTCGGTCAGGGTTACCCACGGTCATCGTGCTCCGTAACGCGGAAGGCTCTCCCGTGGGGACCTCGCTATGACCGAGCTGTTGCCCCCGCATCGCCCCCCGGTTCATTTTCCCCGGGGTCCTCGCGCAGGGGCATTATATTCTTATGTTCGTGAGGCTTATAAGTTCTTCTTTTTATACCTTACATTTTCCTTTTGAAAGCCTCGGGGTGGGGATGTGCAGAGAGCCAGCGTAATGGCATTGAAAAAGCCCCATACCCCTCAAAGAGGTTTCATGTTATCCTCCGCTCTCGGAGGGTTAAAGCCATAAGGCATCTTCCTAAGAACCGCCCTTAAGTAGTTAAAACTCTTGAAGTGGCCTCTGGGGGTGATGAGCTCGCAAACCTCTCCGTCCAATGGCAAGTCGCTGAAACCCTCGCAAAAGGTAAAGGAGGTCAGTCACCTAACAACTTGGTGAGCAGAGCCCAGTTCTTATCTCCTAATGCCGATTTCTCAGCAACAAGGATTAGAGTACCTTTGTGAACTAAGATTAAATCCCTTAGCTTGGTAAGGAACTTCATAACCGAAGTAGGCTCGTTATAGACTAATAGATATTCCAAGCAGTCAATAATTATAATACCCGGAGTATTAGCGTCTGCAGCGGCTTTGAGGTATCTATATACAAGTTCGGTTATCTTTGGTAGATCTGTGGGAGATACCACTTTTCGAGTGTTATCTTTGATTACTGTGGTTACAAAAAAGTATTCCCACTTCTCTGGGACACTTATTATGTTTCTCAAAAATGCTAATGCTGGCATTTCCTTTAGTTTTACTTCCAATTGTTTGTATTCATTTTGGTTTACGATCAAAACTCCCGGTTTTATATCAATTTTCATTCTCTTTGATTCCTTTGATACCTCATATAATTTTGTAAACCGTGGGGATAACACCAAATGAATCATGGTTGTTGTCAGGAAGACTATCAAAATTGTTGAAGCTGTAAGTCCAATTGGGGCGTACCACTCATAACGAGCAAAGAATGGAAACGGCAAAAGATGGAGACCAAAAAGGACAAAACCATAGTAAAGATAACGTACACTTTTTTCGTAGATATTCGCCAAATTCCTTATGAAAACGCCAGCAAAAATCGAAAATGCTCCAGCTAAAAACCAAGAACCACCTACTATTAGTGTCCATTCACTGATTCCTGCATAGTTTTTTAGAAGAACCAGGTATATGACAAAAATTGGAGGGAGCATGGTAGCTGTCTTAACTTGATTCAACGGCAAAGCTTCCTTCTCTTCCTCTAAAAATATGAGTATTCCATAAGTAATCAGAGCTCCAAACAATGCGATAAAGAATGAACTCGATACATGCTTATTAAAACCTGTAAAAAGTATTGTAAGGAAATCCGATAACCACGCGAGGGAAAAAACCAGGGCAGATTTTCTTTTAGTTTTTAGATAAGCCCTAAAAACAAACATAAATGCTAATAAATCCAGTGCCATAACAAGTAAAAGCTCAGCGAGAATATATGCAGGAACTCCTAACATATTATCCCCTCCCTATTTGGATTAGCAAACCCATCCCATTTAAATGGTTTTACTGGTGGAACTCTTGTTATAAGCTCGTTCTCTATTTTGACTATCAATATTTCTGGTCTCGCTATTATAATGCCCGTGTAACCCCTCTCTCCATACTTGGCGATTCGGTATGTTCCATCTTCGAGAACAAGAGGCAAGATTACTGTGAAGGGATAGTTGGGATAATATCGTATTTCTTTTTCTGTGTACATTCCAATGACATCGCCAAATGCAAAGTGTCCATAAAGCGGAATGAAAGTTGAATCTTCAAACTCTTTTTGATATCGCTTGAGTGCATCAAGGGTAGTGCTGGTTCCACTCAGCATGATTATTTCCAGATTTTCTCTATATGGGACAAATATATCCAGTAGCTGTACAGCGGTTCTTGTCAGGTTTATCCTGTCCTTTTCAAGGACTCTCTGGGAGTATTTAACAAGGGGTTCCAAAAACTTCATTGCACCCCGAATACCTTCCTTTTCAAGGACTCTTTTCAGACCTTCGGTCTCCGTGGCGATAAAATATAGAACTCCTCCGTACGACCACACCAGTTCACTCATCTCTTCCTGGTACCAGCCATATGGGCCATGAAGCAATGCTTTCATTTGATGGAATTCGTTATAAATTTCATCAAGATGATAAATTTCATCAAGAGCTTCCCGTAGATAAAAAACCAGCAGTTTAACGTATTCATAGTCCCAATGGCATAAAGACCTTGGCCCGGTAGTTCCAGAAGATTGGTAAAATCTAAGTTTGCCCTTATAGTTCCTTGGCAAAAAGCTAAGCCAGTTCTCTCTGAACTCATTGTTATTAATAAAGAGATGGGAGTTGAATATTTTTTCAACAGTCTCCTCGAGATTACCTTCAAAAATTGATTCTAAATTTGTCTTTTGGCTTTTTCTTACTGCATTCCAGTAAGGTGTGTTTTCGAAATGAAATTCAAAGATGTTCTTTAGATAGCTTATTGTAGTATCCTCAGAGACATGAAAAGGATCATCGTAAATTTCTTTCACTTCTCCATATCTCATGAAATCTTTTTTGTTTCACAAGTTTTTAAAAGTTTTGTATAATCTGCAATTAAAAATTGAAGTATTATCAATTTAGTTCCCAAAGACTTAAATATTTTCAGAAATACCTTAAATGGTGGTTTTCTATGCCAGAGTTGGTGGTTGGTAAAACTTCACCGAAGGATTTTGAAGACCTTCGATACACTGTAAAGAAAGCCGTGGAAACAACCGAATACTGGAAAGAAAGGTTCTCTGGAATAGACATTGAAAGCATGACCCCGGAAACTCTTGTTTCAAATTTGAACTCCCTGTATATAACCCCCAAGAATCTCTACGATACTGAAAAGGTATGGCCAGATTACATAAAAAACTGTGACATATTTTATACTGTGGTAAGAACAAGTGGAACAACAGGTCAACCAAAGAGAATCCCCTACACTCTTGATGATAAAAAAAGGGTTGCGAGACAGCTAATTCCATGGGTTAAGCAATATCTTGAGAAAGGAGACAGGATAGCATCTTTCTTCCCTCCACTGCCCTCAGCTTCGGGTATTATGGGATACGGTGGACTTGAAGAGATTAGAGCCAAGGTTGTATACTTTCAGATTCCTATCCAGTTCATCCGCATGCCCAACCTGTTAGTGAATGAACTAAGAGCAATAAGACCAACAGTGTTATTCTCTCTGACAACAACTGCTTTTTTGCTTGGATTAAAGCTTCCAGAAGATATCCGCAAAGACATCAGAGTTATTCTTGTAGGAGGAGAAACTTTAACTGAAGAACTTGCAAAGGCAACGTTGGAAAACTTCCCAAATGCAATGATAATAGACGCCTTGGGAATGTCTGAGGAAGGCGGTGTTGGATACCGAATTGTAACAAAGAAAAAGACAACTAACTTTTCATTTCCAGAATCCATAATAGTTTTAGATAGTATAGAAGACGAGGAGTATAAGGCATATCATAAAATATACGTAACAAAAGTAATGAAAGAAGGAGAACTAACTGGTTTGCCCTTGTTCAATTATGATGCTGGAGATTTAGCAAGGATTGAAAATGGTGAAATAAAGAGCATCATAAGGACGCATGATGCAATAAGCTTAGCTGGTGCAACGCTTTATCTCGATCAAGTCATTAGTATTGTTCATAGATATCCATTCTTAGTTGACTTTGTGATTATATATCATCCGCTATCCCCCAGCAATCCAAAGCCAAAAGCCATCATAAGGGTTGGATATGTCGGAGAGAAGCCTGTGGGCGTAGAAGACGAAATTAGGAGCCTAATATATGAAGGAAACAACCCAGTCAGGTATGAGGTTGAAGATTCAAAACAGGCAGAGCTTATAATTGAAGCAGTACCTGCAGAAAAGGTTAGGGAAAGGCTTCCACAAAAGCCCGGCAAAACGAAGAGAATTTTCATAGTTGGAAAGGATATTTGACTTTTTTCTTCTCTTTGATACTCAATTTCTTATTGAGACAATAGTCAGGCAAGATAAATTGTCAAATTGCCAAAATCTATTTAAAAGCTCTTTCTGACATTCTTCTTAGGTGAGAGAGATGGATGGAAAGATAATCCACGATCCCATTCACGGAAGCATGAAAATTAAAGGAATCATTCTGGATTTAGTGAAAACTCCGGAGTTTCAAAGACTTAGGAGCATAAAGCAGCTTGGATTGGCATATCTTGTATACCCAGGAGCAAATCACTCACGATTTGAGCATTCCCTTGGATCCTATAACATAGCGAGCAGACTATCTCAAGAGGTCGAGCTTGATAAAGATGAGAAAACTTTGCTTGAAATAGGAGCATTGTTACATGACATTGGACATGGACCGTTCTCTCACACATTTGAGCAGATTTACAGGCACTATGTCAAAGAATATGACCACATGCATCTTGGTCAGAACATAATCCTCGGGAAAATAGATATCATTGATGGAGAGATAGAGGGCAGAGAGTTCATTTCAGAGATAATTGAGAGTTATGGTTATTCACCGAAGGAAGTTGCTGACCTGATTTTAGGCAAATATGAGAAGCGTTATCTGGGTCAGATGCTCCATGGGGATGTTGATGTTGATCAGATTGACTACCTCATGAGAGATGCCCATTATACTGGTGTTGCTCACGGAATAATTGACATTGAGAGGCTCTTAAAAGTTCTAAAAATCTATAACGGTCAGCTTGTGGTGGATGAGAAAGGAATTGAAGCAGTAGAGGGAATGATGGTTGCCAGAGCTTTGATGTATTCAAGGGTCTACTTCCATCATGCAGTTAAAATTGCTGAAGGAATGCTAACGAGAGCTTTAGAGTTTGCTCTTGAAGAAGGTCATCTTTGGGACTTCTGGAAAATGACTGATTGTAGAGTTCTTGTAGAGCTTGAGGATCTTGAAGGTTATCCCGGTGAAATCGTAAGGCGCATTAAATACAGGGACATATACAAAGCAGCTGTATTGGCAAGTGCAGATGAGCTTTCTGCAGAGGAGAAAAAAGAATTGCTAAGTGCATACAGAAACGTCAAGAGAAGACAGGAAATCGAGAGAAACTTGGCAGATGCTGTTGGAGCTAAAGAAGGGGAAGTAATTCTTGAATTCTCAATTGCCGATTTAATGCTGAGTGAACCAAGGCTAAAAGCCACGGAAATCAATGTATTGCTCCACACTGGAGAACTGCAACCCCTTACAAAAGTGACCCCCCTGGCGAATGCCTTAAAGAGAAGGCAAACTCCAAGATGGGCTGTGCTCATTGCTTCACCAGCAAAATACGTGAATAAGGTTAGGGAAATCTGGAAAAAAGTGATTTTCAGCTAAAGACCTTTTTCTTTATCTCTTTCTTCAGCTCTTCAATCATCTTAATTAGCTCGTCAGCATCCCTAATTTCTGAGAGAGCTTTTTTAGGTATCAACGGAATTTCCCCAACAACTTCTGTCTTCGTTTTTTCCAAAATGAACACTCCATCGCTGTGGATTATTTTACTGACCTCGTTAACCATCTGAGCCCTCTTTACAGTTGTTTTGGTTTTTCTTTGATCTATCCCTGTTAAAATCTTAAACTCATCCTCTTTTGAAATTGCATTGAATGGAGCTTTCTTGATTTTAACAACACCCATCCCAAGAGCTTTTAAGCGCTCAAAGATTTCCCTTTCAAGCTTGTTCTCTGGCTTTACATCAAGCTTGGCCTCAACTTTTGCGTGCAGAATGTCAATAGGCTTAGCCAGAGGCTCGTTAAATATCTCTTCTAATCTGAGGGCAATATCCAAGCTGACAGCTTGTTCCCCTCTTTCATAATTCTGCAAGCTTTTTCTTGAAACCCCTAATAACTCGGCGAGTTCACCAATACTGTATCCATACTTCTCCCTCAAATATCTGAGATATTCGCCATTAATTTTGACATAAAAACCTCCTCTTTCGGCGAAAATTGCTGGCAATTCATTTTCAACTATCACATCGTAGAGGGTTTGCGGATTTAATGCGTAGATTCCAAAACGCTCGTAAACTACCCCTTCCTCAAGCTCATCGTTTTTGGTCTTGAGCCCAACTATCAGCGGTGAGGCTTGGAAGAACTTAGCCAAGCGCTTTAAATCTTCAGCTTGTTCCTTTGTAAGCGTGTCAATGTTCTGTAAAACTTTGATGAAGAGCAATAAGAATAACCTACTCCCCACTAAATCGAAGCATGCACCTTTAAATTCCATTCTCGCGGTCCTAAATCCCGTGCCCCGCAAGATGCTCTCAACAACTCTAATCAGTCTTTCCTTTCCCATCATCATTTATAAATAGGAAAAGGAACTTAAAAATTTAAGGTGTATGACATGCAGAGACCTATAATCCTAACTGGAAAAAGGGTTTCTCTCGGTGTTCTATTGAGAGAGGACATCCCAAAGGTCTGGCTGTGGTACAATGATAGGGATGTGAGGAGGTATTTATCTTCACCAGACGCTGTGTTCTATTTTGAGGATGAAATGGAGTGGTACGAGAGAATTCGAAGAGAAAAGGAGAGACACAGAATTTTTGCAGTTATTGAGAATAAGAGTGACTCTCTCGTTGGGCTGATTGGGGTTCATAAAATTGACCACAAGAATGGGCATGCTGAAATAGGGTACTTTTTGAACAAGGAATATTGGGGAAGGGGATATGCAACGGAGGCTGTGAAATTAGTCTTGGAGTACTGCTTCAAATGGCTTAATTTAAGGAAAGTTTATGCAAGAGTCTATGAATACAATGTCGCTTCACAAAAAGTTCTTGAAAAGAACGGCTTTAAGCTTGTGGGAAGGCTAAGAAAGCACGTTCACATTCCAGAGGAAGGCTTTGCGGATGTTTTATTTTACGAGCTGTTTAAAGAGGAATGGGAAAACATTAAGAATGTTGGGGACAACAGGTAAATGGTGAGCAGAATGTTAATTGGGGAAATTGTAGAGATCAGGGAATTTAGAGGAATTAAGGAGCTTGCTGAACCTTTACCGCTCAGAAAGTTTAATGTTCTCATCGGGAAAAATAATTCGGGAAAATCGGCTTTGCTTGAGGCTTTGTTTTTGTTTCCTGATCCAGACAGAACGTATCAACTATTCCCTAAACCTTGGGGGATAAAGAGTTTTATTGGAAATAGACGGAGTGGTCTCAAAAGTCTCATATACAAATATGAGGGGATAACATCATTAAAATTTAAAGCCGAAATTGGAAGAGGCATTGATGAATGGACTATCACTATGTCCTCTAAGGGAGAGAGTAAAGTTTTCCAAAACAATCGAAAAGTAGAATCTAGGTTGTTAAAATTTAAAGAGAGCTTATATTTTCCACATGACACTCAGTTCATAAAAGAGTTAGACGAGTTCTTAGATGAAAATGAAGAAGCATTAATTAAAGAAAACATCCACACAAAAGTTGCCAAAATGATAAGTAAGCATCTCGATGAGAGGTTCACCGAGATAGTCCTCAAAAAAGATGGCTGGTATCTGAGAAGAGAAGATGCCTCATACATACACATTGATGATATGGGGGATGGCGTAAAAAAAGCGGCAAGAATAATGATGGTTGCTGAGCTTTTGAAGCCTAAGCTCATACTCTGGGACGATTTTGACACATCTCTGCATCCCTCAATGATTAAAATGCTCCTTAAGTGGCTCGCACAAGGAGACTGGCAGGTAGTCATAGCAACGCACAGCATTGACGTGCTTTATTACTTAGCAGACCTAAATGAAGAACTTGACAACTTCGATGCCCAGCTTATACTCCTCAGAAAAGATCAAGAGGATATTCTGCATCATAAAGAGCTTGATATAGACGAACTCGAGGATATACTCGAGGGGAATATTGACCCAAGATTGCTGGTGAGCGAGCTCAAAATCTGAGGTGTTTTTCAGTGAGGGTAATTGATGAGCGTTCAGGAAACAAGCGAGTTGTAGCTTTTGTAATCACGGGAGATGGGAGAACTGAGAAAGAAGTGTTGTCTGCACTTGCAGAAAGATACAATGGAAGAGATAAGGTTCTCCTCTTTCCAAAGGGTAGCTATTCCAAGAAGACTGGACTGGAAGCATTAAATGCCGTTGACGAGGTTTTTAAACTGACTAGCCATACTCGTTATTTGATTCTACTCGATAGAGAGCATTTCAGCGAAGAGAAACTTCACCAGAAGCTCTCAGAAATATTTACGCAATATTCGCTCTCAGGAAATAACCCGTATCAAATAAGATCAAGAGAGATTGAAATTTGTCTTGTCGTCCTCGGAAAAGAAAAGGCTATAGAGGAACATATAGCGGAGTTGATATGGCTGGAAACTGGAGAAAAGCTCGTTGCAGTTCCCCATTTAGATATAAAAGCATTAAAAAGTGCAATTAAAACTTTTCTCAGGACAACAGGCATTAAAAAGCGTACAAAGTTAATTCAGACGTCTAAACTTGAAAACCTTGAAAAAGCTTTTAAAGCCCTTGTTGAGGCTATAAAGCTCTTAGAGGAAGAAACATGATGCTCCACATAGGAATTGATGATACTGACTCACCAAACGGCATGTGCACAACTTATCTTGGAGCTTTGCTCTATAGAGAAATCTCAAGGTTAGCGGAGCCTTTAGATTTGCCGAAGCTGATTAGGCTGAATCCTAATGTTCCCTATAAAACGAGAGGGAATGGCGCAGTTGCGATGAACTTTGAAGCTAATGAAGAAGATGTTCCGAAAATTAAAAGACTTGTTCTTGAGATGGTTGAAAAATTGGCTGATTTAACTCATGAGAACACGAATCCAGGTGTGGTATTCTTAGAGGGAGAAATTCCAGAAGAGCTGACTGAGTTTACCTACAGGACTATTTGGGAGCATGTGACAATTGAAGAGGCAGAGAAAGTCGCTAAAGATGTTAATGCTGAAATCCACAAGTTTAAGTGTGGAAGGGGAATTGTGGGAGCTTTAGCTGCTATTGGGCATCCTCTTAAAGAATTCACTTACGAGCTTTTAGCATACCGCAAAAGAGAGTTCTGGGGAACTCCAAGAAAAGTAAATAGAGAGAGCGTTTTTGAAATGGATAAGCAGTTCTATCCTTTCACCTACGATAATGTTGATCCATATAAGGGAACAGTCTTAATTACCCCACATGGCAAAGATCCTGTTCTGGTTGGGATTAGAGGAATTAACAAAAACAGAATTCTGCTGGCTTTTGAGAGCATAACAATCGAAGAGCCGGTCGAATTTTACCAGATTTTCAAGACGAATCAGAGCACGGATGAACATTTAAGGTTCAAAAAGATTGCAGAGCTTAAACAATTCGATAATGCTGTAATTAAAGCAAAAGTCGTGAGAAGATACTGGGAGAAAGGAAGGCATGTCTTCTTTGAAGTTGACGACGGAACTGGAAGGCTAAGGGTTGCTGCATTCGAGCCGACAAAAGGATTTAGAAAATACGTGAGAATGCTGATTGAAGGGGACGAGATTATAGCAGGAGGAGGAGTAAAGGAGTTTGAAGGCGTTTTGACGCTCAACCTTGAGAAGTTCTATCCAATAAAGCTGGCTAAGAAAATTGAGTATAAGAAGCCGAAGTGTCCAAAATGTGGCGGAACGATGAAGAGCAAAGGGGATTATCTAAAGTGCAAAAAGTGCGGTTACAAAATGCCAAAGCGGTTGATTCCAGTTGAAGTACCAAGAAAGCTTGAGAGGAAAATCTATGAGGTACCGCCAGATGCAAGGAGGCATCTATCAAGGCCTTTAGTGTTGCCGCTTGGGGAGGAGAAGGTTTTAAAGGTGATTTAATCCTGTGGATTTCATTTTGGCTAAATTTTTAAATTCGTTTGTCTGAAGTATATAAGGTGGAAGCATTATGGGGATAAATAAAAAGCTTGTGGAGGATTACCTGCATGACATTGCTGTTCTGGGCAGTATTGAGGGAAAACTTGATTCTTTTAAAATTGAGGAAATAAAGTCAAGGCTAAGAACGGATAATGCAAAACGCTATATTGAGAGCATTGGGATTGCAAAACCTGAATTTCTTCTTTCTGAATTTCTATTCAGACCTCTTCTTGATCATCTGGGTCTCGAATGGGCACCGGAGATAAGACTCGATAAAAGGGGATGGGTTGATTATCTCATAAAAACTGGAACCACAGTTGAGCTTGCCTTTAAACTCCTCTACCGTGAGGATGCATATGATGAGATGACTAAGGAACTTGGAATAAAAGCAAAAGAAATCACCGACGAAGATGAGCACAGGGAAATCCGGGCGGAGCTTGAGGCAATTATAGCGAAGGATGTCTTCGGTCTCATGAAGGGGAAATGGACTACATTCTCTTGACCTTTGTTTATGGCAGACCGGACGAGGAGCTGATGAGGCTTATAGTTGAAAAATTTTAGCTTTCACCCCACAATTTCTAAAAACTCCTCAGGTCTCAAAACTTTAACCTGATGCTCAAAAAGTTTCACTTCTTTCTTCTCATCTCTTAGCTCAAGTAAATCCCTGTCGAGTGTAACAATATACTCCGCTTTTGCTTCATATGCGATCTCTAAGAACTTGTTGTCCTCCGAGTCTCTACAAAGTTCTATCTTCCTCTTTGGATTCACAATTTTGACGACGCTATTCACAAGAACGTATGTTAGTGTTGCTACCTCTCCTTTACCCTTTAAAAGTCCAATGATTTTCTCACTAAAGAGCACATCATATAATTCCTCCATCGCTTCACGAGAAGAGTAGGCCTCAAACTTTCCCTCAAGCATAGCCCTTAACACTTTTGCAGGCGCCTTCTCTGGATCTCCGAGAATTGCTGAAACGATAACACTTGTATCAACTACCGCTTTTGATTTTGCGCTCATTGCGGACTTCCTCCAGCAATTCAAGAATTTCCTCCTCAGAAAGCTTTGGGCTTGCCTCTTTTACTGCTTCGAAATATTTATTCACTATCTCGGGAGTTAAGTTGAGCTTTATGTTTGAGAGGTATTTCCTCAGTGTCTCCTGGAGAGCGTAATTTATGAAATCGCTCTTATCCTTAAATAATCCGAGGTCAACTAACAAGTCAATTCCTCGGACAACATTTTCCGGTGCTCTTACGCTAACATGAACCGTTCGTGAACGCTTTTTAGCTTTTACATTCAAAGCTTCCATGCTCTCACCTACGTGTTACATATGTTGCACAAGATATAAAAGCTTTTTTCCTTGTTCACAAATCATGAACAATCTGTTCACAAAACGTGAACGAAAAGTTCATAAATCATGAACGAAATTTACTAACATGCATGAGCTACTCTCAACAAAAGAACGAATCAAAATTTTAAGTTATGTCCTTGAACTGGAAATTGTTGGGGTAGAGGAAACTGCGAAAAATCTGGGAGTCAGTAAAGGACTTGTGTCAAAAGTTCTCCATATGCTGGAAAAAGAGGGCATTGCAAAAAAAGAAGATAGAAAGTTTAGGATTTTTGATTCTCCAAAAACAAGGGGACTTAAGAGATTTTTGAATTTCTTAATTCTGTATCCAAAACTTTCCCAGCTTAAGGAAGACTGGATTAAGAGTTTAGCTGTATATGGGAGTTTTTCAAGGGGGGAAAATAAAAAGGACAGCGACGTTGATATTTGGATTTATACAGAAAGAGAGGACATCATGAGGACTGCAAAGTTTCAAAGAAAACTTCAAGATGCCTTAGAAAGAAAAGTGGATTTATTAGTCCTCACGCCTGAGAAAGTCGAAAGACTAAAAAAAGAAGATCCTATTTTTTATTACAGCTTAGTGTATGATTCGATGATAATATGGGGGGAAAGTCTTGAACAACTTTGAACTCTGTGTAAGAAGGAGGCTTTTGACAAGGATTGATCCCTCAAAGGAAAAAGCTTTTTTGAGCTTAAAAAGAGCTGAAGAATGGCTTGTTGAAGCAGGAGCAAATTTAAAATTTGGCTCATACAGAACTTCATTAATTGCTTCATATTTAGCAATGTTTCATTCTGCAAGAGCTTTGCTTTTTAGAGATGGATGGCGGGAGAAAAGCCATTTCTGTGTAGCCAGATTTCTTGAGGAATTCTATGTAAAAACAGGAAAATTAGAACAGGAATGGGTTGATCTACTTGATAGAATGAGAGAACTCAGACATGCTGATCAGTATGATGTTAGTTACTCACCTACAGAAGAAGCAGAAGAAGCTTTAAAATTAGCAAAACAGTTTGTAGAGAAAATTAGAAGGATATTAGAAAATCAAACCTCCCATTCGTGAATCAGCTCTCCCTCTGCAAACACATGTGTTGGATAATTCTCAAGATGGAACGGATCTCCGTTCCAGACAACTAATGAAGCCCACTTGCCCTTCTCGATGCTTCCTAAAATGTCATCTACTCCAAGAATCTTGGCGTTGTTGTATGTTATAATCTTTATTGCCTCTTCCTTGCTCATTCCTAAGCGTATGAAGTGCCTAAGCTGGAGGTAGAGATTTGACTGCAGAGTTACCGGGTGGTCGCTCATAAGTCCAAATAGGGGCTTCACTTCGAGGAGATACTTTGCGTTCTTCCAGTCTTCATGCTTCAGCTCAACCTTGTATGGCAAAGCATCAAACGGACCATAAACCAATGGGACTCCTTCTTTCTTGATCTTCTCAAACGTTTCCTTGCTGTGAACATCACAAGCATGCTCAATTGTCATCTTGAGATTAAACTTGCGCTTTATCATGAGTAACGCTGCTATATCATCCTCTTTATGCACGTGAACTCTTAGAGGTTCCTCCCCTTTCAAAACTGGAATTAATGCTTCAACAGTTGGTTCAATTTCCTCTGGCTCTTTCTTACCTTTTTCAAGCAGGGCAATTGTCTTCTGTGTCTTTATGAGCCAGTTGAGAAGAATTCCAATTGCTCCCATCCTTGTGCTTGGCCTTGTTCCCTTCCACTCTTTAGTTGACCTTGGATTGTAGCCAAAAGCTGCCTTAACACCCACATACTTCATGAATGCATCTTCAATGTCCCTTCCATAGTTTTTAATCAGAACAGCCCTTCCCCCGACGATGTTTCCGCTTCCCGGCAGAACTGAGGAATACAGAACTCCAAACTCAATTGAGTGCTTGAAGGCTTTGTCATCCATGTAGATTGAATACAAAGCGTCAACTAAAGGCAGAACTGAATCCATTTCTTCATTCGCTTCTCCCTCTTGATAAGGCTCACCATAGCGCTCCATTCCAATGTGTGAGTGTCCGTCAATAAATGCGGGCGTCACAACACCTTCCGCTATTATTTCAGCATCTTTGGGCTTTTCTTTTGTGATTTCCTTAATCTCTTTGTCAAAAACAATGTAGACATCTTTTTTGATGTTGCCCAATCCATCGTATAAAAGAGTTGCTTTTACTGCTTTCATAGTGACCACCAAATAAATTCCATAAGAGCGCTTAAATGCTTGTCGATGACTTAATTACATATTAAACAATTAAGGAAGGGTAAGGGAAACATAGTTTCCCCAATAGTAGAAAAGAGTGGGTAGGATAGGAGATGGAGGAGATTCCTCTCCTGCGTTAGAAGTACATTCCCATCTCCATTGCTATCTTCCTAAGCCTTTCGATTCTCTTTTGAGTTGGTGGGTGTGTTGAGAACAGCTCTGCAAGGCTTACTCCTCTAAACGGGTTTACAATAAACATATGAGCTGTAGCTGGATTGCCCTCTTTCAAAGGTCTCCTTGAGACGTAATATTCAATTTTCTCAAGTGCTCTTGCCAATGCCCATGGTTTGCCGCTTATCTTTGCTCCAGTTTCATCTGCTAAATACTCCCTTGTTCTGCTTATTGCCATCTGAATCATCATTGCAGCTATTGGAGCAAGAACTATTAATAATATCGCGCCTAAAGCGCTTCCAGCATCTCTATCTCTATCTCTGCCCCCAAAGCCGCCAAGCCAGAGTATCCAGCCAGCCCATCTGGCAATCATGATAATTGCTCCAGCCAAAACCGCTGCCAGAGTTTGGATAAGTATATCCCTGTTCTTTATGTGGCTTATCTCGTGAGCCAGCACTCCTTCAAGCTCATCTCTGTCTAAAATTCTCAGCAAGCCTTGGGTTACTGCAACAACTGCATGTTTCGGATCTCTCCCCGTTGCAAATGCATTTGGAACATCAGTGGGTACTATAGCTATTTTTGGAGTTGGAATACCAGCCTCCCTCGCAAGTCCCTCAACTATGCGGTAAAGCTCTGGGGCTTCCATTTCATCAACTATCCTTGCTCTGTACCACGTTAAAACAATCTTATCACTGTACCAGTAGCTGAAAAAGTTCATGACTAAAGCAAATATAAATGCGAAGATTAATCCAGTTTCATTGCCAAGTACGTATCCAAGCGCCATCAACAATCCAGTAAGGAACGCCATTAATATGCCAGTCCTTAGCCATAACCCAAGTCCCATCTCACTCACCCCCTAAATTTAAGTATGGAATTACTTCATCATAAACTTGAGTCCAATCTACAATCCCAACTCTTTTTTTAATGCCCTTATTCAAAAGCTCTAAAATTTCTTCAACGACTTGCTCTGGAGTTTTTCCTGTAGTATCTACTTCGATTACATTTTCATGCTCGTCAACTGCTTCTACTAAGCAGACGTCAACCAATTCAGCCTCGACGTTCTCGCTTATCTTTTCTCTGCTGTAGCCTCTTTCCTTTAGTCTTTCCCCAATAATCTTCGGATGCAAGCGTAGGATTATGACCTGATCGGCAGGCATAAGATGACTCAGGTGTCCATCAAGAACAACATTTTTTCCTTTAAGCTCTTTTTCAATGAAGTATGATAGCTCGTCAATTTCAACTTCAAGCTCATCTTCTTTAATCTCGCCAATTCCATGCTCAATTGCGAATTTCTTAAGGTCAACATACGTGTATCCAAGTTTTTCTGCCAAAAGTTTTGCAACTGTAGTCTTTCCAACTCCTGGGGTTCCGCTCACTGCAATTATCATTTTCTCACCTAAAATTAATTTAACCTTCTGGCTTTTTAAAGATATGGTTTATTTAAGTTGATTGTCGAAGTAAACTTAGGTATTAAACGAAAGTTTTTTAAGGAAGAAGCGAATAATAAATTCAGGTGAACCGTTATGAGGAATTTGAGGTTAATCCAGAAAAAATTGGAAGTTGTCAAGAAACATAAAGAGTTGCTTATGCTTGAAGAGGCTAAGCTTGTTAGAATGATGTACCAGAGAAAAGCCGGTGTTTCAAAAAAGCTGGCTGTTGTTAAGAGAGAGAAGGTCATGGCATTAGCTCAGGAAGCTAAACTTTTAAGAATCCTCAAGCAGAATAGTAGAACTCCAGCTGTTTGAAAATTTTGCTGTTGAAAATTTAAAAAATCAAGGGAAGTCAGAAAACATTCAGCTTGTCCTCTATGATCATCCTTTGTATTTTTGTTATGTTTGCCAACCATTCATCCGCAATTTCATACGCATCTTTCTCAAAGCTCTCAACCTTGTAGCCTTGCTTTGGAATTATCTGTATGCTTGCAACTAAAGGTTCATCAATTGGCTTTCCAATCTGGCTGAGAATTCTGACATAAACCTCCTGAACCCCTTCAATCTGCTCGGCGATGTTATTTGCAATCAGCATTGCAAGAAGGTTATAAATCTTACCAACGTGGCTGACTGGGTTCTTTCCTGCGGCAGCCTCCATGCTCATGTGCCTGTTTGGTGTAATTAATCCGTTGACTCTGTTGCCTCTACCAACTGAACCATCATCACCGGCTTCGGCTGAGGTTCCAGTGACTGTTATGTAGTATATGTCCTTTTCTGGGTCATCGGCAGTGTTCACAAAGATGTTGACCTTTCTGTTTGTGTGCTGCTCAACTAACTCCTTAACGGCATCATAAATTCCCTGCTTGACTTCCATATACTCCTTTGGATTGGCAACTTCACTGTCAATAATAGCAGCGGCAATTGTGAGGTCAATCTCATCTCCCTTCCTGAGACCCATAACCTTGATGTCTTCACCAACAGCTGGCCACTTCTTTTTGAATTCTGGACTGTTTAAGAGCTTCTCAGTCTCAAGGACGATCTTCTCTGTCTCACTAAGGGGAGCATATCCAACTCCGAATGATGTATCATTGGCCAGAGGGATTGGATTTTCTTTTGCTTTGTTAAATACGCTTACCAAATCGACACTTCCCTGTCCAATTCTTGAATCAATAACAACATGTTCCTCAACGTTCAAGTGTCTAACGGCTTTTCTCAGATACTCTTTTGCAGCCTTTATGGCAACTTCATGGACTGGAAACATTTCTCTGTCAACAAACTCCACTGCTCTTCCCGAGAGAAGAATATAAATTGGTTTTATGACCTCTCCACCACCAAACCTTGGATAGGCCCTACCACCTACAACTTCAACCTGGTCGGTGTTATGGTGGAGTATAATCCCATATCTTTTGATGTATTCTCTTGAAAGGGCTCTGCTGACTGCCTCTGCTATTCCATCAGCTATGCTGTCCGGGTGCCCAATTCCCTTTCTTTCAACTAATTCAACCTTTTGCATCTCTATTGGAGTTCTAATGAGCTCTTCCACAACTATATTTCTCTTTTTCTCCGCCATGAGCATCACCCATGAAGTTTTTCATGCATAGCTCTGAAAGTCTGCTTATATATTTTTCGGCATATCTTTGTTTTGAGAATATAACTGAAAGTTATTAAAAATGGAAATTCTTAAATTTCTGTTCGGAATTTAATTATTTGAACATCCGACCCTGCCCGGTGGCCCGACCGCGGGAGCGTCCGGGCAGCAATGAGCGCGAGGGACGATGCCGGGCAGACAGGGCTTGGCCTCCGGGGCCGCTCGAGGAAAGCCGACAATGGCTGACGATGAAGGCGGTGGGATATGCCAAGCCTACATTTTGAAAGTGTAATTTCAAAAGATTTATAAGTGATTGAAATTCAATTTTCAATTATGGAATGGATTGAGGAAATGAACCCTTGGTGGTTTTCTGAGAGATGGGATAGAGATGAGATAACCCTCAGAAAATGGAGAAGTCAAAAAATAAAGTGGATTCCAGAGTGGATTAAGGTAATTCCTCTTGAATCCTTTTCATTGAACTTTGTGATTGGTCCCAGACAGGTTGGAAAGACAACTGGACTTAAGATCCTTATCAAGGAGGTCATTGAAAAAGGTGTTGAACCAAAAAAGATAATCTATCTAAACTGTGACTTAATAGCCAGCTTTGAAGAACTGAGGAGATTGATGTCAACAGTTCTCAAAATACAGAACGAGGGTATTTTGATACTTGATGAGGTAACTTCTGTTGAAAACTGGTGGAAGGTAATTAAGGGGCTCATAGACTTAGGGAAGCTTCAAAAATTTAGCATAATAGCTTCCGGATCTTCTTCCGTAAGTCTCCTCAGGTATAGTGAAGCATTTAGTGGGAGAAGGGGAAAAGGGAAGAATGTAGTTGTCCTTCCTTTAAGTTTCCCCAAGTTTGCGAAAATATTGAAAATGGAACACGGATTAAGATTAAGCAGAGCTTTTGAGATGTACATTCAAAGAGGTGGATTCCCAAGATCAGTTAACGAAGATGAGTCATTTCTTGAGGAGTTCATCATGAGCGTTGATAGAGAAATCTCAAGAGTGGATAGGAGCCCAAAAATAGCACGCAGAATAATCTACAGCATTATCAAAAAAGCACCTTCCGCACTATCATTTTCAGCGCTGGGCAAAGAAGTAGATTTAAACCATGTAACTGCCAGAGAGTACGCCGAACTCCTTGAGGAGATGTTTCTCCTAAAAATTGCATACCACAGAGAAAATGGGAAGATAAATTTCAGGAAGGAAAAAAAGCTCTTTTTAAGGGATCCATTTATAGCAAGAGCATTTGCTCGGCTTTACAGTCTGGAGGTCAGAAAAGATTTCCTTTATGAATGGATAGTTCAGGAGCATATATATAGGAAGTTTGGGGAAATCTACTACTACAGAAACAGTTATGAGATAGATGCAATAGCCAACGGACTCAAGATTGAAGTAAAAGCTGGAAAAGCCCACAGAAGATATCCCAGAGATGTAATAATTCTTGGAGAAGATGATATACCAAGGTTCTTGATGAAGTTGGAGGGGGATTCACATGAGGATGTCTGAGCTTATTATACAGATCAGAGAGGTTCTTGATGAGAAAGACGCGCTGAGGGAAGAGGCTCTAAAAATTACGAGAGACATTGTTCGGCTCAGTGGAGATGCAATAAAAGCCCTTCATAGGGGAGATTTCGCCTTGGCTGAGGAAAGGCTCAATAAAGCCCAAGAATTGGTTAAACATCTCAAAGAGATGCTCAAAAATCACCAAGACTTATATTTCACGGGTTATGTTCAAAATGCCCATCAAGAGTTTGTGGAAGCGATGCTCTTTTACAGCTATCTGAAAGACAAAGAATTCCCTTCTCCAGGAGAACTTGAAATTCCAGAGGCGGATTATGTATTGGGCATTGGAGACTTCATTGGCGAGCTGAGAAGATATTTCCTAATTTTGCTTATGAATGGAAACATTGCAAAAGCAGAGGAAGTTTATCATTTCATGGAGAGTATTTATGAAGAACTAATGACCCTTGAATATCCAAAGGGATTAGTGAACATAAGGCAGAAACAAGACCAGGCTCGCTACATTCTGGAGAGAACACTTGAGGATTTAACGAGAGCAAAGATAAACAAAGCTTTAGAGGAAAAACTCAAAGAGGCTTTGAAGAGATGATGAGCAAGGGTAATGTGAATTTCAAAAAGATCGCTGAAGTTCAGAGAAAGCTCAGCAAAAGGATAGTTGAAAAACCGTTGGATATTTCGCGAATTAGAACGATTGGTGCAGTTGATGTTTCGTATAAAAAAGGCAGGGCAAGGGCGGCTTTTGTTTTATGTTCCTTTCCTTCATGTAAAATTCTGAAGACCAAAATCATCGAAACCGATATTAATTTTCCTTATGTCCCAACATTTTTCTTTTTGAGGGAAACAAGACCAGTTTTGCTGGCAGTCAAAGGAGAAAGCTTTGATGTCCTCTTAGTTGAGGGACACGGCAGGGCACATCCAAGGGGCTACGGTTTGGCATCTCACATTGGTTTGTTACTTAAAAAACCGACGATTGGAGTTGCCAAGAAACCTTTGAGAGGCTACCCAGAAAACTCTCTTGTAAAAGTGGGAAAAGCTTATGTAAGCGTTGGAAATTTAATTGATTTAAACTCTGCATCAAAAATCGTGGAAATGATAAATGAGAGCGGCTATCCAAAGCCACTTAAAATTGCAGATAAACTTTCAAAGGGTGCTGAAAATGAAAAAGCTTAAATTAATCCTTCAGATTGCAAAAAACGGTGCAATTGGTGAGAAGGCTAGGATTACTCTTAGAGAATTGGCAAAAGAACTTGAGGTTTCCCCTCAAACTGTTTTAAGATGGCTTGATGAACTTGAAAAGGAAGGTTATATAACGCGTACAGTTGAAGGAAAGAAAACCTGCATTGAGCTGACTGACAAAGCTCTGATGTATCTGGAAGAGCTTTATGAAGAACTCTCGAATGTTTTATATCAAGGATTAATAATTGGAGAAGTTATTTCGGGACTTGGAGAAGGAGCATACTATGTGAGACAGTATGCCCCCCTAATTAAGGAGTATCTTGGATTTGAACCATATCCCGGCACACTTAACATAAAGATAATTTTCCCAAAGACTATTTTTGATGCATTGTGCAACGTCAAACCAATATTGATTCCAGGCTTTGTTAGGAATGGAAGAACTTTTGGGGATGTTAGAGCGTATAAAGTTAAAATAAATGGAATTGAAGGTGCCATAGTGATACCTTCCAGAACAATACATCCTCCAAAGATCGCCGAGATTATAGCACCCGTTTATTTAAGAAAGGAACTTAACTTGGAAGATGGTTCAAGGATAAAACTGAAGGTGATAAGATGAAGAAGGAACTTATGAGCATATTCGGCTTTGGAGGACTGGGCATTACTTTAAGCTTCTTTCTGATAGTTATGGTGTATCCTTCATATACAGCCATGGAAAAACTCATGCCTCTTTATCTCGGAGGTTTAATACTGGGCGGAATTTTTGGTATGTTTAAAGGAAATATTAATGCCAGCGGATATGCATTCATATTGGGGTTTTTGATAACTACTACCCTTCATCTCTTGTGGATTAGTTTTCCTTTCAAAGTATCTTATGCTTTTGCTTTTTTAGCTTTGGTCGTCTTCGTAATGTGGCTTGTTGAATCAACAAGTACTCTGGATATAGCGGTTGTCCCATTTGCATATTTTGGAGGATTTATCCTTGCAACCCTCATATTCCGGAATGTAGAAATGTACAAGATTGAAGGCTCGGTAATGAGCATAGTTCTTGTTGGTGTTGCAGGGGCGGGAATAAGTCTTGTGATGAGTCTGTTTAAGGCATTTATTGAAGCAACCCAGACAGTCAGGAAGAAAATTTAAAAGCATAAAGGGGAACTTAGATGTGGTGGTTGGAATGGTAATGAGGTTATCAAAACTTTATGGAAAGCAAATATACAATACAAAAGGGTACTATGTGGGGTATGTTGACGAGGTTCTAATTGAAATTGACAGGGGTTATGGAAAGGTTTTAGCACTTGGACTACCTGGTGAAAAAGTTGGAATCCCCTATAACAGGGTTACAGCAATTGGGGACATAATACTGGTTAAGGCAAAGAAAGAGTGATCATCCTTCCTTTACTCCCAATGCCTCTAAGAATTTTTCTGTTATTGCTTCTTCCGCAAGTCTAAGTAGGGAGTTCTTGTCTTTTGCCAGTTTGAATATTCCAAGACTTATTCTCGCGCCTCCAGATTGTGCATGACCTCCTCCGCTACCTATGTCTCCAAATGCATCCTTTAGAACTTTTCCAATGTTAATTCTAACATCCCTTGTTCGCGCGGATATCTCAATTCTATCATCAACTATTCCAAAAACAAGTACAGTTGTTATACCCTCCAATCTAAGAAGAAAATCCGCAGATTCAGCTATTGCATCCCTGTTGGTTATAAATCCAACATTAGATATAACCACATTTTTGTATATCTTTCTGTTGAGTATTGCCCTTGCAAGAATTTCAGCGGTTTCTGTTGATATATCTGGATGCTCAATTTTATCAAGGAGCTCATAATTGACCTTCTCGGCGAGGAATTCAATTGCCTTTAAGTCCACGTGGCTGAGCTTTGAAAATCTCTTTGTGTCTACGTAAATTCCATAAAACAGTCCAGTTGAGAGAGTTTCGCTAAGAGGAATATTAAGCGCCTTAAAATATTCAGCAAGTATTGAGGAAGTTGCATTAACTTCGGGTCGTATATCAACAAAGGCATCTTGTGGTAGCTTTTCTTTAAGACTTTGAAGGAGTTGATGATGATCAATTATAATTTGCACTTTCTGGAGATCTTCCTCTTCAAGAATCGTTAGGTTTCCATTAGGCTGACAATCTACAAGTGCTATGAACGGATACCTTTTAATTTCGTATGAACCTCTTGAAACCTTGCTCATATCAACCCCAAGAACATTGAGCAGAGCTTTGTTTTCATGATGTGTTATTTCCCCACCATAGATCATGTGTGCCTTAAATCCAAAATTTTGTGCGATTGCTTTCAATGCCGCAGCACTTGCCATAGAGTCTGGATCGGGATTATCATGCATGACTATGAGAAGAGCATCTCCCTTCTGTTTGAGATGCTGGAATTTTTTAGCAAGAAGATTTGCATTTTTCTTTTCTCCAAACATCTCAACTATATCAACAATGACCTTGGATATGGCTTTTCTTGGAGAAACAGCAAAATCTATTTCAACTTCTGTTTCAAATTCCTCTTTAATCTGATTTATAATATCTTCCTGACTTATGTCATCTGGAAGGATCGTAAGAATTGGAATTGTTTTGTTATTTGAGCGAATAACCTGAATTGTGCGTTTTATTGTGGGTACATCCATTGTTGTAATTATCGCCAGATCGGCTTTCTCTATATGAGCTTTGAGGAGGGTGGCTGTATATGAAAAATCACCATGAATAACTTGAAAGCCACTTTCAGCTAATGCCCTGGCTCTTAAATCGTCTTTTTCAATAATTATTACCTCAAATTTCCCCTTTAGCGCTTCTGCAATTGTCCTACCTGTTCCCCCTCCACCCAATATGAGTACTCTCATTTTTCCCACCATCTTAGCAATCATTAATCCCCATTAATTCAAACCCAATAAACATTGTGGATATTATGAGTTTTAATCCTTTTGCAAAAACTCAGCACTCAAGATCATCATCATTGCAGAGCTCAGTTCTGCCGAGGTCATCATCTGAAATTTTTCCATCCTAAAGCTTATAAATTCATTTATGATATTTGTCGAAACGTTAAGTTTTTAAATTAACAGAAGAAGTTAGACCACATGAACACTGTGATACTTGGAGTGATGCTATCACTGTTGTCGGCATTTGGATGGGGCATCTCTTCAATACTGCTAAAGATTAGCATGAAAGACAAAAGTGCCATAACGGTGAACATAGTTAGGCTTTATATTATTGCAGTGGTTTATGCAGTTTTCTTTATGATCAATGGAAATTGGAGAGAGGTTCTGAATCTTACACCTCTTCAGCTTATGGTTGCGTTTATCTCTGCCCAGTTTGGATTTGTTATTGGTGATTATTTCTTCTTTAATGCCATGAAAATTATGGGAGTCTCAAGAACAGTTCCCATAACTTCATCTTATCCTCTCTGGGCAATTTTATGGGCTTATTTGTTTCTCGGGAGAAATATCAGCCTGCAAATCATATTTGGTGCATTTTTAATAGTCCTCGCCATTATAATTGTAAGACAGGGAGAAATAGAGGAACATGTGAACATGAAAGGATTTATATTTGCTCTCTTAGCTCCGTTATCGTGGAGCTTTGCCATAATTACCATGGAATGGCTCTCTGCTCAAATTTCACCTTTCACATTGACTGGACTTAGAATTATGTTCGCTGCTTTGGGAATTACTATGTTCTTAGGAAAGCATAAGAGTGAAATAAGAGCAATTACAAAAAGAGAATTTGCGGCATTAACAGGAGCGGCATTTTTGGGCTTGTTTGTTGGGCAGTATTCCTTTGTGAAGGCCGTTAGTTTGGTTGGTTCCCCAATTGCGGCCCCAATTACAGCTGTAAATCCGATTATCTCAGCAACATTGGCTATTCTTATTCTAAGAGAACCTCCAAACAGCAAAATTTTGACGGGTTTAGTGATGGCGGTGACTGGTGTAATATTGACAAGCACGGCATAAAGGTTAAATTTTCATTATCCTAATTACTACTGCCGACAGCGAGGGTACAATACCCTCGCAGGGGCTCGGTCGAACCCGCCTCCGCAAGAACTCGGGCTCAATGAGCGGAGTGTGCTCACGCCGAGCCCATAGGGCCGGTGCATCCGCCCCCGTGAGCCATGAGCGGGGAGTCTCTGTTGCCGGCCCACACCTTCAAAACTTTTATAATCTTCAAAGTTAATTTTAATAACTGGTGGTTATTATGGTAATTCTTCCCCGTCCAATTGATCCGCGAGAGATAAGGCGAATCAGAAAAGAGCTTGGAATTACTCAGGAGGAACTTGCAAGAAAAGCGGGGGTAACCCAAGCGTATATAGCAAAGCTTGAAAGTGGAAAAGTTGATCCCAGACTTTCAACTTTTAATCGAATTCTTGAAGCCCTTCTTCAGTGTAAGAAAGCCCAGCTGAGGGCTAAAGATGTCATGTCTTCTCCGATAATTGCTGTTAAGCCATATGATGGTGTTGAGAAAGTTATTAAGCTGATGAATGAACATAACATATCCCAGGTTCCAGTGATTGCGGGAAACAAAGTCGTTGGTTCGGTAACGGAAAAGACATTAGTCAGGAAAAGCCTGGAATATGAAGATATTTACGAAAGAAAGGCCATGGAAGTCATGGAGGAGCCTTTTCCAATAGTTAATGAGGAGGAAGACATTGAAGTCGTGAAGTACCTGCTTGAAGAACACCCGGCTGTTATAGTTCAGAATAAGGAAGGTAAACCTGTGGGGATAATAACTCGATCGGACTTATTTAAGCTTAAGTGAATCACCATTCAGCGTTTATTTTTTACTCAATAAATTTTTCTGATTTCTGTTATGATGACATTTAGCTAATCCTTGATTTTCTCCCATCTCTTTATGCTCTCCTCCAGCGCACTTCTTACAGCCCTTCCAATGGATATTCCAATTTCAGTTGCAGTTCCTGTCCATTCTTCGCTTCCCTCGTAAGCAAACACTCCAATTCCATCGCTTGTTGTTCCCGTTGCGTTATAACCAAGCTTCAGCAAAGTGTAAGTCTTTGCCTCTGTTGCAGTCATTATAGCATTTGCCAATGCTCCAACGGTTAAACCCCTATGTACTATGAGAGCAATGTTTATCGTTCCGGGCTTCCATAGTGGAGGCTCGTCACCTGCTATGGCTGGATTTGTCATCCCAGCTGTTATAAACGCCTCAACTCTTCCGCTTTTTGCATGAGCGAGAACTTTAGGAATATCCACTGCTGTCATAAAGCCCACAAAGTTCCTTAATCCATTCTGTCTTTCAAAGCTGAGGCAGACCTTTTTGTAGTTGCCACTGTAGTTTTTGTGAACGTGCATGAAGAAGAACCCGTTGGCCTTGAATAATCCGCCGTTATGGGGGGCATTGCTTAAGCTGAGCATTGGCTCCTTGAAGGGATGGATGTAGTGTTTGCTGACCATGGATTTTAATACTCTTTTTTCGTTTAAGAGCTTGACGATGCAAAAGTTTCGGAATACTTTTAAGTGTTTATGAGGCATGGGAAGTGTAAAAATGTTTCTCTTAGCGTTGTTCACTGCAATGGGCATGCTATGGACCACAAAAAACGGAATGTTCCTCGGAATGATAAAGGCTCAAATCTTTGCACTTAGAACAAAAGTCGCTCTCATTATGAACATCCTTATCATTGGTCACCTCATAGTCAATCTCAAGGTTTTTATGAAGGAGCTTAAGATTCTTTTTGGATGGTTTTGTTTCATTTTATTTTTCATGAAACTAAGAGAAAAATCAACAGATTAAGCCTTTCCACCAATCTTCATTAGCCTCTCGTAAAGCTCATCAACCTTCTTTGCAACATCCTCAACTGTAAATCCTTTCTTAATGGCCAGCCAAACTGCTCCTCCAGCTCCAACGCCTTCTTTCACATAGCCCTTCTCATAATCTTGCAGACCCTTGAACTTGCTCTTCGAAAAGTCAAGCTCAGCATAGTAGTAGATCATGCCAATCTCTTTTGCTGTCTCCTTGAACGTTGAACTCTCATCGTTCACAACCCATTTTGTTGTGGCAATCATGAATCTGCTCAAATCTTCTCCCATAGCCTTGAGCAGAGCGGCTATTGCCAGCATCTGAGTTCCGCTAGCCAAGACAACCTCACCTTTAAATCCTTGAGAAATTCCAATGACGGTTGCCATCATCGGGTCTCCAAACTCCTCCAGTGCTCCTAAAGGCTCATCTGCAAATCCACCTTTTTCAATACCAGCCCTCTTAAAGCCTTCCATGATTACCTGCTCCTTCAAGCTTTGTGGATTTTCTGGAGAAGCGGATGAAGTCCTACCCTCATACCCCAAAGCCCAAAGAACAGCTTGAGCCGTTGTCGTTCCTCCCGGTGTTGATTCACCAATTACGATTTCTCTCAGATTAAGTTTGCTCATCTGCTCTCCAAAGAGCTTTGCCTTCTCTATTATTTCCTTGGCCTCTGGAAGAGCCTTCTCTCTGCGGAAGTCCCTTCCAACTACGTCGCTTATGTGAACATGGGGAACTAAAGGAGCTAAATAAGTCCCTCCCCTAACAATTACAATTGGAAAATCAGCCAGTTCCTTAGCGGCTTTAGTAATTATAGCCGGTGTTGGATGCCCTTCTGGAGTTACGGGAATAGCATCGATGATTTTAGGCTTTTCATAAAATAGATATTCGGCATCAGCAGGCGGCGTCAATTTGGTTAATTCCGGAGTTGCTCCAGCAACACTTATTCCCGGAATTGTGCTTATCTCAGTGTTCCCTAAAACCAACAGCATCATGATAATCCCCTCTGGCAATTTTATCCAACAAACTTATATACCCTTCGTTCATATTTTTGCTGAAGGTTGGACAAATAATCCAAAAGGTGAAGGTTATGAAAAGAAAAGTTGCCCTGATTTTGACAATTTTGATGTTTGGGGTGATAATAGCAGGCTGTATTGGACAGCAAACACCTACTGCCTCGACAGTAACAAAAGAAGTCACAAAAACCGAGACCTATACAAAGACTGAGACTGCGGCAAAGACTGTAACTGAGACCGTTACAATAACTGTAACTCCAAAGAAGTATCCCCTCACCATAACCGATGACAACGGACGAAAAGTCACAATCGAAAAAGAACCCCAGAGAATTGTATCGCTGGCACCAAGCATTACTGAAACACTGTTTTTCATAGGTGCCGGGGATAAGTTAGTCGGAGTAACTCAGTGGGCAGATTATCCACCACAGGTTGAGAAAATTACAAAGGTTGGAGGCTATGGAAAGTATGCCAACATAGAGATAATAGCATCCCTCAAGCCCGACTTAATCTTGGCAGACAGCATGAGTTTGTCAATCCTCGATAAACTTGAAGAGATTGCTCCAGTCGTCATAGTAAACCCAACGAGCATTGATGACATATATAGGAAAATTGAGCTCATTGGAAAAATTGTAAACAGGGAAAGTGAAGCAAAAGCAGTTGTTGAATTCATGAAAGCAAAGGTATCGGAGGTTCAGAACAGAGTAAAAGACAGGCCCAAAGTTAAGGTGTTCATCTACTTAAGCCCCGGTCAATCCGGTATCTGGACTGCTGGAAGTGGAACTTTTATGGATGAGGCAATAAGCTTAGCTGGAGGAGAGAATACATTCCATGACGTGCAAGGTTGGAAGGAGGTCAGCATAGAGGATATACTCGCAAGAAATCCAGATGTTATAATAATGTCTTCAATGGGTGGTTATGCTGATCCAAACACAATCTGTGGAACACCATTAGAGAAAATAAATGCAGTGAAAAATGGAAGGGTTTATGTTTTAACTCAAGAAGAGGACAATATGCTCTCACGTCCTGGTCCAAGAATTGTCTATGGTATTGAAGCATTGGCTAAGTATCTCCACCCAGAATCCTTCAATATTCAATTCATGCCGTTTGCTTGTAAAGCTGAAGCTACTGGATGATTTTTATTTTCTTCTTAATTTTTGTGAGTATTGTGATGCCTCCGTTTCATTACGACATTTGGAGGAGACTCGAATGGGAAAAGCCCTCATGATTCAGGGTACTTCATCTGGAGCTGGAAAATCCCTCTTAGCATTAGCTCTGTGCAGAATTTTCTCAAATCTTGGCTATGATGTGGTTCCATTTAAAAGCCAAAACATGAGCCTAAACTCTGCTCCAAGTATAGAAGGCGGAGAGATCAGCAGGGCACAGTATTTACAGGCTTTAGCATGCAGGAAGAAGCCCTCAGTAAAGTTTAACCCAATTTTGCTCAAGCCAGAAGGAAACATGAGAAGTCAAGTTGTCTTCATGGGCAAACCCATTGGAAGTGTCTCTGCTCGTGAATATATGCTCTCAAAGAAGGAAGAGCTTTTTAGAAAAGCCATGCAGATTTTAGATGAGCTTTTGGAAAAGCATGACATAGTCGTGATTGAAGGTGCTGGCTCTCCGGTGGAGATAAACCTTAAGGATTATGATATTGCAAATATGCGGGTTGCAAAACATGCAAATGCCAAAGTCATCCTTGTTACGGACATAGACAGGGGCGGAAGTTTTGCCTCTATAGTTGGCACAATGGAGCTTTTAAGTGAAGAAGAGCAAGAACTGGTTATGGGCTTTGTATTCAACAAGTTTAGAGGAGATGCCTCCCTTTTAAAACCAGGTTTTGACTATCTTGAGAAAAAATACGGCAAGAAAGTTTTGGGCGTGATACCCCATATGGAGCACAAAATTCCAGAGGAAGACTCTCTCGTTGAATTTCCAAAAGTCAAAGGTGATTTGCATATCCAGATTGTTAAGCTTCCGCACATAAGCAACTTCACAGATTTTGAGCCGCTTCACTGGGCAAATGGCGTTGATTATGTCACAAAAGCAGAGGAGATCAAGGGTGATTTAATAATAATTCCCGGAAGCAAAAACACGGTGGAGGATTTATTTTGGATGAGGGAAAACGGCATCGAAGATTCAATAATCCAGGCACATAGAGAGGGGGCATTCGTTGTAGGAATCTGCGGCGGTTTTCAGATGTTAGGGGAAAAGATCATTGACAACATAGAATCAAAGCGTGGTGAGATTAGGGGCATTGGTTTGCTGAAAGCTAAAACGGTGTTTGCTGAGACCAAGAGAACAAACCATTTGAAGGCCGAAATCCTATGGGAGCCGGTAAGGGGCTTAAACATTGAAGGTTATGAGATTAGGATGGGGCGCTCTGTATCAAAAAAGCCATTCTCAATAATACGTGAAATAAATGGAACTAAGGCGTTTGAACCAGAAGGGGCAGTTGGTGAAAGAGTTTTTGGCACTTACCTTCATGGAATATTCCACAACTTTGAATTTACGGAGCAGTTTTTGAACATGCTTCGCTTAGAGAAAGGTCTTGAACCAATAACAGTGCAGAAGTGGAGTATTGAAGAGGAAATCGAGAGATTTTCAAAAATCGTTGCAGAGAATATTGATGTTGACTATATCCTGCAGAGTCTTATCTGAGCATCTCCTTAAGCTTCCTCATAATGTCTTTGTATGGAATCTTGCCCTTTTTCATCAGCATGACGTTATGAATTCTCTTGAGCTTGCCCGCAAACAGTTCATCATTTGCTATGACAAGCATTGGTACTTTAAGTTGGGAAAGCTTTTCCATCTTTGTTTTCAAATATTCCTCGGTCCAGAAGCCGGCAATTTCAACGTAAACCTCTTTGCCATTTTTCCTCACAAGAAAATCCGGAATGTATGCATAATCCCCAGCTTTCAATATGCCGGGCTCTCTGATGACCTCAGCTCCAAGGAGGAACTTTATCTTTGCCGCAAACTGTCTCTCGAGTGAAGAATCATATTCAATGCGCTCCTCAATTGCCGGTAGCATCACCCCATCGGAGCTTGAGAGCTCAAAGATGTGGATTCGCTTTGAGTGCTCGTCAAGTATCTCTGCTCTTATAAACCAATCCTCAGCTTTCACAATTTCGGGAATGAGCTTCGCCATGGAAACGCCATACTTTCGGGTTAGCTTGAGTATAGAAGCCGGTCCTGTGATTTCAACGAGCTCGTCCTGAATCTGATACATCAGCCCGAGGTGCTTTATCTTCCTGAAAATCCTTTGATGGTTAGATGAGACTCTAAAGTTAATTCTTAAGGAGGAAAACATGAGCGTCTGCAGAAGTGATAGATTATACTGCCGTATAAGCTCCTCTGGTGTTATTTCGGGAATCTTCACGAGGATTCTCTCCTCATCCCTATCGGCAAATATTGCATTCTCTATTTCGGAAGTGGAAACACCAAAGTGCTCCGACGCCTCCTGCAGAACTCTAAGCCTCTCAAAATCATTTGTAACATAGCCCCTTTCGAATAGGAATCTTCTGACTTCAACGGGGTTGAGCCTTGTTAGAATCTCAAATTCACTCTGTCTTTCAATTATCCTTGCAAATCCTCTGACCTTTTTGTAGTTGCTCGCCTTCTCCATATGGCTTATTTTTTCCAGAAGTTGCCCATAGCTCTTTCCAATGTTAGACTTAAATGTTGCTATTATCGCTTTAGCTAATTTCAAGTGCTCCTCACTTGCAAATTTTAGATAAATCTTTCCTTTTACCTTGCGTGCGTCAAGCAGTTCCTTCGGAAGCATGGAAAAAGTTGGAAAGGAAAGTTTAAATGAGTTGCTGATGAACTGAATATTATGAAAGTAAGGCTCTTTTACCACAGAGGAACGATTGTTATAAAGGGCAACGTGCATGTGCCATTTGCAAAATGGGATGAGAGGAGTAAAAGTTACAGAGCTCTGGCTTATAAATACAGGGACATAGTGGAATTCTTAGAGCAGGAAGGCATTGAGTTCGAGGATCATGTATTTGATAATGCAATTCCCTCCCCCTTTTACGATGTGGAGTTTGATTTTGAGTTGAGGGACTACCAAAAGGAAGCCGTTGAAAGGTTTTTGAGGTTTAAGAGAGGTGTTGTAGTTCTGCCAACTGGAGCTGGAAAAACCATAATCGCCTTGGAGATTATCAGGAGGCTTTCCGTATCAACACTTGTTGTTGTCCCTACGTTGGCTCTGCTTGAACAGTGGAAGGACAGGCTTTCAATCTTTGGTGAAGTTGGAGAGTTTTCTGGAAAGAAGAAGGAGCTTAAGCCGATAACTGTCACAACCTACGATTCTGCGTACATAAACGCCGAGCTCTTGGGAGACAAGTTCTTTCTTCTGATTTTTGACGAGTGTCATCATCTGCCAAGCGAGGCTTACAGGAACATAGCCCAGATGAGTGCCGCTCCTTATCGTCTTGGCTTAACTGCTTCTCCCGAAAGAGCTGATGAACTTCATGAACTTCTGCCAGATCTTATCGGGGGAATAATATATGAAAAAAGTCCAGAGGAGCTTGTGGGCAAATTTTTAGCCCCATATGAAGTTGTAAAGATTCACGTTCCCCTGAGCAAGGAGGAAAAAGAGCTTTACAAAAGACACTATGAGGTATTCAGGAGTTACATCGAAAGCAGGAAGATAAGGTTCAGAAGCCTTGAGGATTTTCAAAGGATAGTCATGAGAACGGGAAGCGATGAGAATGCATTCAAGGCTTTAAGAGCTTTAGAACAGGCAAGAAGAATAGCGTTCAACTCAAAGAAAAAGATTGAAAAGCTGAGAATGATTCTTGAAAAGCACAGAGGGGAGAAGATAATTATCTTTACAAGGCACAACGATTTAGTCTATGCAATATCAAAGAAATTCCTAATCCCGGCTATAACTCACAAAACCGATAAAGCCGAAAGAAGGGAGATATTGAAAAAATTCAGAGACGGTGAATACAAAGCGATAGTCAGCAGTCAAGTTCTTGATGAAGGTATAGATGTTCCTGATGCCAGCGTTGGGGTTATAATAAGCGGGACAGGTTCATCAAGGGAGTTCATTCAGAGGCTCGGTAGGATTTTGAGACCCGCTCCCGGTAAGGAAAGGGCTATATTGTATGAGCTTGTTTCAGCAGGGACAAGCGAGGTCAGAGTGGCGAGGAGAAGAAAATCCGGCTTGCGGTGATGTGGAACCTTTCATCAATGGAAAGACAGCACTAATCAGAGTGGGAAATATTTTTAAGCTCAAACATTTAACATGCAAACATGAAGAAAGCTGCGGTTATACCAACCGTAATCCTCATGATTGCCCTTTCGCTTACAGCTTTTCATGTGCATTCCGAACTACAACCTTCTCCAGAATATATAACTCCCCTAACCTTTCCAAATGAAACCCCCAGCCTTTTCTATGTCAGATATTTCACAAACGCATCAAGGGTTCTGGTTCTCTTTGAGAACAGAGAAAATGCCGAAAAATTTGCCTCATTTATACGGAACAATTCAGTTGTGATAACCTCCGATGGCACGCATGCGGACGTTCTCATGAAGAGGGAGATTCTCACAAAGATATTAGAGCTTGCCGATTATTCTGATGTAACCCAACTCCCGGCAGGTGACTACTGGACTCCTCAAAGGCTTGAGAAAGAGTATGGCGATTTAAACTTTCTTCTAACAAATTACAGCTTTCCAGAGCCCATCAGAGACTACCTGCTGGACAGACTTAGAGCGCGGAGCGAGGATATGGGGAGAATGGAACGGGCGAAAAAAATTCATGCTCACCCATAAAGGGCTTGAATTTTATGAAATCGAGCTCATACAGCCACACGGCACGGAATATCCGGATTTATCCTCAGACCTGACGGTTATCCTGCTCGCTGAATTTGCCTTGATCCTCCTTGCACTCCTTGAGAGGGACAGAAAAATAAGGGCGGTGTTCCTTATATCCTTTCTTTTCCTGACGGTTCCGGCGTATCAATTCGCCATGTACGAAAAGGCTCTGAACATGCACGAGAAAACCATTGACTACATAACAGAGATGCCTGAAAAATCCTTTAATTGGGCATCTTATAAAAGCCTGAATGGAAGCGTTGGACTCTCATGCTATGTTAGCAAACCCTATGAAATAGAAAATCTACTGGCTACAGTCAATTCATCAAATGTTATTGGAATTGAACATTCGTTAAAGGGCATGTGGCTTCATGTGATGTTCGTGGATGGGAACCCTCAAAGGTTTCTGCTCTCTAAAGAATGCGGTCTTGATTCATATGGATACAACTGCCATAAACAGCTCACCAAGGAGGAGTTGGAGGTTATAGAAAAGACGAAGAGACTATTGGAAAAAATACCTCAGGATAAGAGGTATCTCGTTAAAGATGCACTTTCGAGGTACAATGCCACTATCAGCTCCTGTGATGAGGGGTTCAATCCAGAAAGCATTCCTCCGGGGGAATATATGGTTAGCCTTTATGTATTCCCCAAAAGCCTCTCACTGCCAAATCCGCAGCTTATAATCCAAATGATTGTGTCAGCGATAGCTGTTCTGCTGTTGATACCTCTCTTTGAAGGAGAAAAACAGTGATGCTATCCGTTCTGCTCTTTCCAGCTCTTCTGGGGTGTTCACATTCAAAGCCAGTAGCGGGTTTGTAAGCTCGAAGAACTCTTCCCCTCCTTCAGCCACGGCATTTAGCCCGACGATTGCATACCCCTTATAAACTACAGGATTGAGGTCTTTTGGGACAATGCTTAGGGAAAGAACCCCTGTTAAGCTCGTCTTTCCATCAAAGGCTTTCTTGATGAGCCAGAAATCACTTGCTTTCACAAAAGGAACATCTGCAGAGATGCTTATAAACGGTCCAAATTCTCGTAAAAGCTCTTGAATGTCATGCACGTAACCTTTTCCAGAAGTTTCAACAAAAGGAATTCCCTCTTTAATGCAGAACTCCTTAGTTTTTGGAGTATTTCTGCTCACTGCGACTAAAACGTCATCTATCTTTGAGGCCTGCTCATAAACCCAGAGAAGCATGGGTTTATTGGCTATCTTGAGGACAGGCTTTTCCTTTCCCATTCTTGTAGATTTTCCACCTGCTAAGATGATTATCATAGATACCACCAAACGAAAGCCAAGATCAAAAGTGTTCCGGTCCTTGTTATTTCAGCTGTTGCTCCAATGCAGTCGCCGTTAATCCCTCCAAAATTATCCAGGCTGAGCTTTATGATGTAAGCCCCAATTAAAAGACCCAAAACTGAGAACACTGCTTTTTGGTCATAAGCTACCAGCGAAAGAAGCAATGCTGTGTAAATTAAACTTCCAATAAAAAGCTGCTTTCTGTTCATGGTCTCCATAAAGTAGGCTCCCAATGCTTTTCCGAGAGGCTTTTTTGTTGCCAGTGCAAGAACCATCGCATACTTCGAGTTAAGCTCTGCCAGAAAAAGGGCATAGAACGGGGCGTAGCTCAAAGAGTAGACTTGGATGAATAGAACCATTACGACAGCAAAAATTCCCGCTATGCCGGTGTTCAAGTCTTTCATTGCCTTGATCTTCCTTTCACGGTCGCCTTTGACCATTATTCCATCAGCCCAGTCCGCTAATCCGTCAAGGTGGAGTAGACCTATGGTGAAATAAAGGAGCAGAAGGGCAAGCACATTTTTCAGAGGAATGTTGAAATAAAGGGCAATTGTAGATAAAGCAGAGGTGATGACTGCCAGCATGGGAAATGCCCAAATTTCCTGCCTTGCTTTTTCAAAGTCTCCATGTAATGGGATTCTTGTCATGAAGGGTATGAGGTTTCTCATTGAACCACCCGGCTAATTAATCCAACGTTGAAAAGCCTTAAAAGCTCTCCGCTTCACTTTGGGTACTCCTAAGCTGTAGAGTGATAGGTTTAAGTTCATGGTAAGGATCAAAAAATTTATAAATCCTAAAAAAATACTAATGGTGGTTGATATGATCGACGCTAAACAAGAAGTAGAGATTTTAGAACTGATTAGAAATATAGTTGAGACTAAACCAGAATTCAATTACTCCCAAATTCCTCCATTATGTGCTGGTAGACAGTGCAACTCAAGAGCATGGCAAATTTATGGATTTTGACTTTTATTTTTCTAAGCTATTTTTGTATGAGTCTGGTGAGGGAGTAAAAATGGAAGTTAGAGATATGTATCTTAAACTTCAGGAGCTTGTTGACTCAAGGGTTTTTTACTGGAGAAAAGAGGATGGGCGTGGGTTGATACTTCATAAGATTAGTAGCAAAAAGGATACAAAAGGCTTTGAAGTCTACACAGATCTAGGAACTATTGCACTGCTTGAACTTGCTAAGTTGCACCTACCTTATGAACAAATTGTTTCAATGATACAAAATAATTTTGGAATGAGCCGAGAAAATGCCGAAGCCATACTATATGAACGCCTAAGCAAATTGCTGGGATTTACTACAGAATTCCTTTCTCCATACCCCCAAGCACACCCATACTCTTACTCTGCTCCTCATTTAGCAGCAGTAGAAATTACAACCCACTGTAATTTGACCTGCAATTACTGTTATGCCTACTCTGGACCTCACGTAAATCTGTACATGAGTTTTGAGCAGGTTTTACATGTATTCAATGAACTTGAAACTCTTGAAATTCCAATTTTATGGATTACTGGAGGAGAACCCCTTCTCCATCCTGAGATTGACAGAATATTAAAAGAAGCTCAAGATCGAGGATTCTATGTAATACTTGCCACTAATGGAACTCCTCTGTATAAAAATCAAAAATTATTATCTGTTGTTAAGAATTATGTTGACGAAATACAGATTGCATTGGACGGTGCAACGCGAGAAACTCATGAATTTTATCGTGGATATGGGACTTACGATAAAGTAATCTGGACAATCAAAAACCTTGCTAGGGACAAAAACCACCATAGGACAATGATTGTTGTTGGCACTACCATAGGTAAAAGAAACCTACATGAATTACCTGATATCATTAAACTCGTTGATTCATTGGGAGCAGATAGCTGGGTTTATGGAGCATTAATTCCTATTGGTAGAGGAAAGTTCATAAAATCGGAAGGGCTCTCACCTAACGAACTAGTGGAGGCATACCATTTAATAATTCAAGGATCAAAACAGGCAAATAATGTAACTGTGTTGAAGTCTTTGGCAGGCGTGACTCCTCTTGATCCACCCCCTACAAAACCAACTGCCAGATGCGGTGCAGTTAATTTTCAAATACAAATACACACCAATGGAGATGTGTACCCCTGCGTCTTTCTTAGGGAAGAAAGGTTTAAATTAGGCAATATTTTTCAAAAATCTTTAAAGGAGATATTGGCATCCCCTCTTGCAGAATACTTCAGAATTGGCATTGATAATCCTGAAGAGGATAAATTCAAGCTAGTTGATCCTGAGTGCAGGCAATGTATTCTTTATAAGAAAGGATACTGCAACACGTTCTGCAAAGCCATACCTCGGGAACTGTACTGCACGAGAGATATACCAGATTCACCATTAAACCAATTATACACCTCCAAGTTGAGGGAGAACAATGGAGGCAATATCAGTTGAAGAGCTCACTAAGAGCTACGGAAAAACCAAAGCTCTTGATTCTTTAACTTTTTCAGTTCAAGAAGGGAGCATTCTTGGAATTATTGGACCGAATGGTGCAGGAAAAACAACTTTAGTACGAATTCTTAGTTGCCTGCTTAAACCGGATAGTGGCAGGGTATTTCTATACGGCCGTGAAATTAATCCTTCTTCCTGCAAAAGTGACATCAAAAACCTCTTTGCACTCTTACCCCAAGAGGCAAAGGCTCATTTTTATACCCTCACACCTTTCGAGTATATTTACCATTACCTTAGGATGAGAGGGTTTTCAAAAGAAGAAGCCAAGGTTCGAGCTGAACAGGCTATAGAGGAGTTTAACATTGATTATGCCAATAGGATAATGTCAACGCTTTCAGGTGGTATGGTTAGGAAAACTCTGCTTGCTATGATTTTATCAGCTGATGTTAACATTTATTATCTTGATGAACCTACAGTGGGGCTTGATGTTGAAAATCGCCTGAAATTATGGGAAATACTAAGAGAAAAAAGCAAAAATTCCACTATAGTGATAACAAGCCACTATTTAAATGAAATTTCTACTATATGCGACAAGGTACTTCTCCTTAAAAAAGGGAGAGTAGTTGCCTTTGGTGAGCCAGAAAAAATTGGGCGGCAATATCTTTCCCAGTTCCACTCAAAGATAGTTGTCTTTGGAGAGTTTATCAAGGATGGGTACATAACAAAAAGAGCAGGGAAAAACACTCTTGTTTATGTTAAATCAAAATTGGAAGAAAGAGATGTAATTAATAAATTAGAGGAGATTGGGCTTCCTTTTAAAAGGGAAGAACTAACTATAGAGGATATCTTTCTCGTGGGGGATCTAAGGTGAGCATTTGGGCAATAATTGAGTATCATAAAAATGCACTAATGAAGAGCAAAAGCTCAATCTTAAGTTTTGCCATACAGCCGATCTCATTCATCTTCATCGTTTATGTGATTAGCGAAGGCAGATTTCTTTCATCAGCTATTGCGGGAGCTGTTGTTAGCTTCATTGTCGGGGTTGGAATGGCAGACCTTCCAATAGAATTAGTGGGAATGAAAGTTCGTTCAAAATTTTATGATATAATAATGACCCTACCCGGAAATTCAGCAGAGAAGATGCTCGGAATATCGATAGGTATGAGCTTACCAGCCCTGCCATATTTGATAATACTCATCCTCATTCTCCTTGCAAAGCTTGGGTTTTCTCATATAAAATATGTAATGTTAAGTGTGATTTCTTTGTGGATATGGAGCACAACTCTCGGAATGTACATGGGCGTCAAAATTAGGGAACCACTTACGGTTATGAGGTTGTCAACGGTTTTAACAACCCTGCTAACGGTTTTTCTTCCGGTTTATTACCCCCTAACTCTCGCACCCGAGAAATTGCGCTATGTTCTCCTATTGGTGCCCACCGTCAGCGCATCACACCTAATGGCATACAGGCATCCACAATATGCGGGTTTGTCTATCACATCATTGGGGTTTTGGTTGATTTTATGCTTAATGTTGATTTTTGCTATTGAGTTTAGGGAAGATTAGGTTGTCATCTTTTGCTTAAAAAGTTGCATGATCTCAAGCAAGTTTTATAAAAAATTTCCTCCAACTATTGATACTGTCAGGATAAGTAGTAGGACGTTAGGCTTAAGTTTCTGATGCCTCTTCAGAAAAGAAAGGGGAACCATGAAGGCTGAAATCATTATTTACTTGCTGTTTTCAGCCTTAAAACCTTTTCGCCGCAACAAAATCCCACCAGAAAAGAAAATCAGGGCAGTAGAATTATACTTGAGAGGCCTCAGTTACAGGCAAGTCGCAGAAATCTTGGAAATCAGCCACACAACAGTCTGGGAGACACTTCAAAAACTCGCAGAATCCGTTTACACGCCGAAAACTCTCGCAGTAAAGAAACACAGGAATTTTATTGCAGTTGACGAGACAGTGATAAAAATCAACGGGAAGAAAAGATACCTTTGGGCTGCCATTGACGTTGAAAGCAGCTTGCAGTCTGGATTACAACAACCAGGAACTGGTGGATTGCCAGAGATTTCCTCCTGATTGTTTTGAATTCCTGTGAGGGGCGGCCAATTTTTCTGGCTGATGGCGGGCCTTGGTATAAATCAGCGTTTAACAGTCTGGGGCTGGATTACTTGCATGTGACTTTCGGGCTGAGGAACAGTGTTGAGCGCTGGTTCAGGACTGTTAAAGAAAGAACAAAGCGTTTCTGGAATAATTTCAGGAGTAGGGACTGGAAGAGGATTCACAGGTTTGTTTTTCTGTTTGCTTTCTGGTATAATTTTGCTCGGCGTCATTCTCGGTTTAATGCTCCTCCTGGTGATGTTACTGAATGGCTTCAGAAGGTGATGCCAAAGTTATCCTGACAGTATCCAACTATTTGTGCAATGAAGAAGGAACACTATCGAATCTTGCTTGTCATTGTGTTGGTTCTCGCCTTCGTATACACACTCGGCTTAGCTGGAATTTTGCCTTTTATGGTCAGTTATTACATTACGCTTCTCTTCATATTTCTGTTTCTCTTTCTTCGCTGGGACTCCCGGCTGAGGTAGTCTCGAAGAGTTTTGTCATGCAACCGGCTATGAATCCCCCAATTGCGTCATCCAAAAATGGAGGTAGCTCTTTTAAGATTCCCGGCTTTTTGGTGTCATAGTAAAAGAAGTTGAAGAGCGCCATCTTTCCGCCGATGTATTCTGCAAGGTTGATGCCAATCAACTCATCTGCAATCAAATTAACCGGATCCCCTTCGACTTTAAAGTTCTCCTCAAGCAGAATGGCGGCTATTAATAGTGATTGCACGTTGATGTCAGTGAGATAATGGAGCATCATAGACCTAAGCTTCTCTCTAATTTTTTCAGCATCATCACCAATGTAAAGCTCCATAGCTGTGTCGAGCATCTTTTCGAGGGTTATACCTTTTTGTTCAAGTCTTCGAAGAATTTCTTCAGCTTTCATGCTCTCACCAGCCTGAACCTCAGCCACCAATATCTTTCACTCTCCTTAACTTCCGCTGGCTTTAGCTCAAAGCTTTTCTCAAATAGCGGACATTTCAAAACCACCGTGTGGAACTCTGCAAATTCTCCGACAGGGTCAACATTAGGATTTGCCTTCAAAAATTGCTCCAAATCTCTAATTGAGCGAAATGTGTAGCCAAGCCACTCTTTGGAAAGCTTTTCCTTATTCACGGCAATTATTGAATACTCGAAGCCAGCGTTTATCATATCCTTCGCAAGCTCAAATGTGTTCCTTCCCCATAGCGGCTCTAAAGCTTTTGTTCCGCTCTTCTCAGCGAACCACTCAACCCACTTTAGATGGTCTTCAAGTAGGACATCCCCAGCAATTATGTAATCAACACCAAGGGATGCTATAAACTCAGATAGGGCTTCACTTCCTTTGGCCATATCAAAGGTTAAGAGCTCCTTATTCATTGCATCTGCAAGCTTTTTCAGCTCGCTTAAGTTTTCATAGTGCGGTGAAGTCCCGATTGTAGTTTTCAGTGCCAAAAGGTAGGGAATTTCAATTCCTTGTTTTTCAGATAGATATGTTGCATAAAGCCCATCTTTGCCGCCTGAAAAGAAAGCTATACCTCTCAAAAGCTTCCCTCCAACTTTGCCTGCTCATATTCCTCCCTTATCTTCTGAAGCTCTGCCTCATCAACGTATGGTATTATTGCGCCACAATCAATGCAAAGCCATGGATATGCCTTGACTGTGCCGGTGAATGCCGCCTTTAGTCCTTTTTTCCAAGGAGCTTTCCAGAAATACACCGCGTATCCTTCCTGTGGGTTCTTCCCTTTTATCATTGTTCCTCCACAGAGGGGACACTTTTTCGTCTCCATAACACCACCAAAATTATAAACACGCTGGACGTTTTATCCTTTATGCTGCTGATGTTTGAGAGCTTAAAGAGGGTCGGCGAAATTTACATAAACCCAAGAAATTTCAAAATATGCCTCTGTCTCTGAGAACCTGGAGAGATTTGCTCTCTCTGGATGAAAAGACGTATGGGCTTTATGCCAAGACTATCTACAATCCAAAAGAGCGCTTTTTAATTAAAAGCGAGAAAGATGAGCAAAAAGCATTCAAACTTGTGGAGCCGTACAATGAATTGCTTAAAAATCCCACCAAGTTCTGCCACAAAGAATATTACGAGTACCAGCTTAAAGTTAAGCAGTTTGAGGGCTTGCCTTTTGCCAATGGCTGGGTTGGTTCGAGAGTTGTTTTAGTTGGAGAAGCTCCGGGAAGGAAGGGATGTGGATACGCGGGAATATGCTTCTATAGAGATGCTTCTGGAATGCTGCTCAGAAGGGCTCTATTCTCTCTCGGAATAAACCCCGATTTTTTATACATCACCAACGTCGTCAAGTGCAATCCTCTGGAGAATAAGCTCAAGGGATTCGATAAGCGAGAGCTTTCTCTTCTCAGGAAAGAGCTTGAAATTTTAAGACCAGGAACAATGTTTGCTCTGGGCAGGACAGCAGAAAAAGCGTTGAAAAGAATTGGCTTTGATGCTGTCTATTTGAGACATCCAGCCTGGTATGTGCGCAGAGGCTTGAGAGAGCCAAATGATGAGATGCTGGGAGAGTATGAGGTTATAAGGAAAAGCTTAAATATTACCAAATGAGTAATATACTTGGTGGGTAATATGTTCTACAACAGGAATGCTGAACTTGAGAAGCTTGAAAAAATTTACGCCCACCCGGGTTCAACTTTCGTCCTCATCTATGGGCGCAGAAGAGTAGGAAAAACAGCGCTCGTTAGAGAGTTCCTCAGGAGTAAGCTTGGTCTTTACTTTTTTGTTGGGGAGAAGGATGAAACAATGCTGATTGAAGAATATTTGAAGGAGGTAGAAACCGTTCTCGGTGAACACCTTCCGAGCTATGTTAAACCAAAATTTTCATCCCTTGAAGAGCTCTTTGAATTTTTGCTTAACTTTTCTAAGGAACGAAAACTCGTCGTTGTCTTTGATGAGTTTCAGAACTTCCGCTCAGTTAAGCCCTCTTTCTTCTCTTCCCTTCAAAAGCTGTGGGACATGAAAGGGAATTCCAATCTTATGCTCATTGCGGTGGGATCATACGTTGGCATGATGAAGCGCATCTTCATGGATAACAAGGAGCCGCTTTTTGGCAGGGTTGATGAGTGGATAAAGCTGAGACCGTTTGACTTCTGGACTGCCTATGATTTTGTGAATACCTTTGCTGATGTACCCCCTGATTATTTTGTTGAGCTTTACTCTGCTCTCGGCGGCATGCCTCGGTACCTTCTTTATCTGAAGAGATACTACACAGGAAACGTGGCTGAAACCCTCAACAACCTCTTTTTTGATGAGTTTGCCCCTCTCCGTGAAGAAGGCTTAAATACTCTCAAGCTCGAATTTGGCAGATTTTACCGCTCGTACTTCTCGATACTGGAGGCTGTCAGTCTTGGTTATGTTACACCAAAGGAGATAAGCGACAAGACCGGGCTTAAGCTTCTCACCGTAGGCAAGTATCTCAGTGAACTGACCAATCATTACGAATACCTGAGGAAAGAAGTGCCCGCCACCGAAGATCCGCGAAAGACAAGGAAAGTAGCATACAGAGTTGCTGATGAGTTCTTCAACTTCTGGTTCCGATTCGTCTATCACAACTACACATACCTGGAGGAAGGAAACCTTGATTTAGTGCTCGATGATTTGGAAAGGAACTTTTCCGCCTTTGTTGGAAAAACGTATGAGAGGGCAGCCCTTGAATTCGTTAAGCGGATAAATCTGGGCTTTAAACCTCTGAGAGTTGGCCGCTGGTGGCATAAGAGAGAGGAAATAGATGTTGTTGCGTATGATAGGGAGAATATTGCATTGTTTGAAGTTAAGTGGAGTGATTTGAGAAAAATCGATGTCTCAAGAGTTCTCAGGAAGCTCAAGAAAAAGTCCAAACTTTTGCCTTCTACCGGAAGCCTCCGGTTGGGTGTTATCGCCAGGAGCGTTGAGGATAAGGAGCATTTTTTGGAGAAGGGTTTTCTGGTGTTTGATCTTGAAGATTTGATAGGGAGAGAAGAAAGTATATCAAAACATATGTACTTCTGATTCACAAGGAAAATTTGAAATTTTTTAGTCACAATCAGATGTTCTCCTTTTCTGAAGAGAAAGAACTTGATGGAAAATGTTTTATCCGTTTAACTCAAATTTAAAAATGTAGGTGATACTTATGTCGGAGATAGCACATGAGAAAGCATTAAAATTATACTCTCACCTGCTTAAAGAAGCCCTTGAATTTAGAAAGCTGATTGAAGAAAAGAAAAAGGAAATTCATCCCGGTATGTTCGGAAAAGGGAGTACTAATGAGTTTAAAAAATACAAACTTGAGGTGTATGAGCAGTGATATTCATTGATTCGAGTGTTCTTTATAACTATTTAGTAGAGACCAAACTTACAGAGTACGCGGTTAACATACTAGATTCTGGAGAAGGAAAATTAACTTCAGACACTGTGATTGACGAACTTTTTTACATCCTAATTCGAAAGATTGCAGAGAAAAATTACGGTGTTTCTTCAATTTGGGGAGTTAAAAGGCTACTCAGAAGAGACGCAGAATTCAAGAGATGTGCGTCGAACACAATATCCGATATTCTTGCTCTCGTTGATGTGAAAAATGTGCTTATCGTTTCAGATTCAAGGGATTGGCTGACTGTTGCTACATTTGTTTACGATTATTCCCTTCTTCCTCATGATGCACGAATTCTTGCTACAGCCTTAGAGTACAACTGCGACAAGCTCGCCACTCTCGACGAGGACTTTGGAACGGTGAAGGACATCATCAAGCTCGTCCCGGAGGAATTCTGGGAAAGGGGTTAAATCCTCATTTCTGCTTGAGATTCAAAGAGAACTTCAGAGCTTGAGGGGGAAAACGAAAGATTTAGGAAGGAAATGGAAGAGTTGGCGAGCTTAAAATGCTCGTCCTTAAAAAGCTCTCGTGAGTGAACAACAAAAGAAACTCAAAAGTTAAAAGGACAAAATATCCAGCTATTCAGGATGGACATGGAGTACATCTGGATATTCATACTCGCCATCATCTGGGACTTAACTCTGGGTGAGCCTTCCGTTTTGCTTCACCCTACAGTGTGGTTTGGTAAGCTAATCGGCTTTTTTGATAGGCGTTGCAAAAGGAGGAGCTCAGCTTTAGATTTTGCTGTAGGAACTTTTGCTTCCCTATTTGTGATTGCGTTTGCTTTTGCTCTTTCGAGGCTTCCAGAGTTTTTACCTAAATGGATAGGCTTTGCTTTGAGTGTTTACCTCCTAAAGAGCTCTTTTGCTATCAAAAGCCTTGCTCAGCATGTGAAAAATACAATAAAGGAGGATATTGAGGAGCAGAGAAAATACGTGAGGTTGATTGTGAGCAGAGATGTATCAAACCTGGATAGGGCTCATTTAAATTCAGCGGCAATTGAAAGCTTAGCGGAAAATATAACGGACAGTATAGTTGCCCCTCTGTTCTATTATCTCATCTTTGGCCTAAGTGGTGCCCTAATTTATAGAGCTGTAAACACCCTCGATGCCATGATAGGATACAAAAATGAACGCTATCTTTATTTTGGCAAGTTTGCCGCCCGTTTGGATGATTTTCTTAATTTCATTCCAGCCCGCATTACTGTTTTGCTATTCTTACCCTTTAATCCAAGGAAGGTCATAGAATACTGGAGAAAAGCTAAGTTCAAGATAAATAGTGATAAGCCAATATCAGCTATGAGTGCCGTTTTAGGGGTTTGGCTTGAGAAAAAAGGTGTTTATAGATTTGAGGGGAAAGAACCGACATTGGAAGATATTAGAAGAGCCTTAAAGATTTATTGGATTGTAGTTGGAGAATGGATGGCTTTTATACTTATATCCGAAATCGTTAAATCGTTTTTGTACAATAAATGAAGGGGATAGTTATGAAGTCCCTTGAGGAAATTGAGAAAATTCTGCGCATGCATAAAGATGAACTCCATAAAAGATTTGGTGTAAAAAAGATTGCAATTTTTGGATCATATGCGAGAGGAGAAGCCAATGAGCTTAGTGATGTTGACATCCTCGTTGAGTTTGAGAGACCAATTGGTTGGGAGATTGTAGATTTAAAAGAGTATCTCGAGGAGATCCTTGGAATTAGGGTTGATTTGATTACTAAAAACGCTGCATTAAGCCGAAAAAGGCTGTGGGAACAAATTAGGAGGGACATTGTTTATGTCTAAAAGGGATTATCGGCTTTTTCTTCAGGACATACTGGAAAGTATTGAACGAATTGAGGAATATACAGAAGGATATGATTTCGAAACCTTTACAAAAGACAGAAAAACTGTTGATGCTGTTTTGAGAAATCTGGAGATAATTGGAGAAGCTGCCAAGCATATTCCCGAGAATATACAGACGCAACATCCTGAAATTCCATGGAAGCGCGTGATTGGATTAAGAAATGTAGTTATCCATCATTATTTTGGTGTTGATTTGAGCATAGTTTGGGTGATTATTAAAAAGCAGCTTCCCGAATTAAAGAACGCTGTAATCAGCTTGCTGGAGGAAATATGATGCTTAAACCAGTTAAATTTAAAGCCCATCACGGCGGCGCAAGAGAAGAGGGACTGTTAGATTTTTCCGCCTCTTTAAATCCCTACCTTCCAGAATGGGTCGATGATATGGTTGAACGTGCTAAAGCCTTAAGCAATCGCTACATTTATTGGGAAAAGCTTGAGGAGGAACTCTCGAATCTGATTGGTGAAAACGTAACAGTCACAGCAGGGATAACTGAGGCTTTATATTTACTTGGCATCCTTACGATGAAAGAAAGAAGGAAGGTAATTATCCCAGAGCATACCTACGAGGAATATGAGAGGATTGCAAGAATTTTTGGTGCCGAAGTTATAAAGACCCCTAATAATCCAAATGCAGTGGCTGAAAGAGTTGATAAAAGTAGTATTGTCTTCTTTTGCAATCCCAACAATCCTGATGGCTATTATTATTCCCCAAGAAAACTTAAACCTTTAATTCAAGCAGTGGAGGATACAGATTCACTCCTTGTCCTGGATGAAGCTTTTATAGACTTCATAAAAAATGCAAAAAGCCCAGAAGGAGAAAACATTGTAAAGCTGAGAACATTTACAAAAAGTTACGGTTTGCCCGGAATCAGAGTTGGCTATGTTATTGGCTTCAGCGAAGCATTCAAAAGCGTCAGAATGCCTTGGAGTATTGGCTCTTCAGGCTATGCTTTTTTAGAGTTCATTATCAAAGATGAATTTCAGCACTTAAAGAAGACAATGCCACTAATCTGGAAAGAAAAAGAAAGAATAGAAAAAGCCCTTGATGTCAAAAGCGATGCGAACTTCTTCATAAAAAATGTTGGAGATGCAAAAAGAGCAGTTGAATTCTTCAAGAAGAGGGGAATAGCAGTTAGAGACTGCACCTCTTTTGGTCTGCCAGAATACATCCGCTTCAGTGTGAGAAAAAGAGAAGAAAACGACAACCTAATAGATGCTTTTAGAGAATTCTTCCAATGCTCTCCATGACGGTGGAAGAAATCCTCTCCCTTGCAATCTTTTCTGCTGTTCTTCTTCTTATTTCATCCTCAACTTCCTCCGGTCTTCCGAAGAATATTGCCTCTGCTGGACACATTTCACTGCACGCGGGCTCTAAGCCGACCCTTCTTCTGTCAGCACACATGTCACACTTTGTGACCACCTTAACCCTTGCATCATAGCTTGGAGCACCGAAGGGACAAACGGCAAGACACATAAGACAGCCAATACACTTCTTGGGATCAATGACTACCGCACCATCGGTGTCCTTGTAGATAGCATTTGATGGACATACATTCATACATGGGGCTTTCTCACAGTGTCTACAGTTTATTGGAATTGGCAGACCTGATTCCGTGTAGTAAATCCTTATATTGGGTTTCCCATGGTGAATAAACTCACAAACGCTTTGACAGGTTTCACATCCAATACATAAGCTATAATCAACGTGAAGAATTCTCCTTGCCATTTTAATCACCTCCCAAGAAGCCACATGTGCATGCTTTCAGCAGCCAGCAGTCCATCCAACACAGCCCTACCAACCTTTGACGGTCCAATGACAACGTCACCAGCAGCAAACACTCCTTCCTTGCTTGTCATATGCCTTGAGTCAACGACAATCCTGCCCTTCTTGTCAACGGCAATTCCAACATCTTCAGCAAAGGGTGGTGTTGGCCTCTGCCCAACTGCAAAGACTACGTAATCTACATCAATTTGGAAGTTTGAACCTTCGACTGGAATTGGTCTTCTCCTTCCACTTTCATCTGGCTCTCCGAGCTTACATTTTTGTAACTCAATAGCAATGACTTTTCCATGCTCACCAATTATTTTCACTGGAACTGTAAGCTCGAGCCACTTAACCCCTCTCTGCTTAAGGAGGTTTATCTCATAAGCACCGGCTGGAGCTTCCCTTATGGTTCTTCTATAACTCATGTAAACCTTCTCTGCTCCAAGAAGTAAGCTTTCCATAGCAGCATCTACAGCCGTGTGTCCGGCTCCTACTACCATGACTCTCTTTCCATCAATTGGAGGAACTTCATCCCAACTTATGTGGCCGAGCCTTGCCGATTTGATTTTGAAGAGGTAGTCCAAAGCTGGATAAACCCCCTCCAATTCAATACCCTCAATGTTTGGCATCCATGATTCCCAAGTTCCTGTGGCAATTAGAACGGCATCGTATTTTTCAACCAGCTCATTGAAATTCACGGTATTTTCAACAAACTTATCTCCTTCCTCCTCACCGTTTCCAAAGGCAACTTTGGTTTTGGGGAAAAACTTAACTTCAAAAACATTTTCGAGCTCCTCGTATCCCTTTCTGACCCTGTAGATGGGTATTCTAAACTCTGGAATTCCAAAGAGCATTAATCCACCGGGCTCTGGTAGCTTGTCGTAAATGTGAACCTCATGCCCGTGACAGACTAAATATCCTGCGGCACTTAATCCGGCTGGCCCTGCACCAATTATTGCGACTTTTTTTCCTGTTGGCTCAGGTTTTTCTCTACATAGGAAAGCGAACCTCATACCTTTCATTAAATTCACCTCCTAAATTAAATACCCTTCATATTTGTCAGATACAGAGGAAATCTTCTTCATCTTACATTCGTCACAGATAAACGCAAACTCAACTTTTTCACCCATTTTGAGTAGCTGTTGAGCATAATATTCAGCTTCTTTTTTAGTCCACATCATCTTTCTGCCGCATTCGAGGCAGTGGGCATATTCAAATTCTAAGGTTATTTTATCCGGCTTCCCTTGAACTGCTTTTGTTGGGCATACCTCGTTGCACTCAAAGCTGCAGTTACCGCAGTTTTCTGGAGAAAAGTGTATTGTTCTCTTGCTATTGTCAACTACCCTGATAGCGTCAAAAGGACATACATTTGCACATGCTGTGCATCCGATACATAGCTCAACTTTCAACATTTTCACATCACTTTGGGTAGTTAAGTATTGATTTGAGCTATAAGGCCCTTTTACGTCCAAATGAATACTTCTTGTCATTTTACATTTTTCAAAAGAGGTTATAAAAGCGTTTTTGAAACAAAGTTTTCTTAACCAAAGGTGTAATAGCCAATGGACAACAATGCACGTTGCACTGAATTTTTAACATCTGTGATATTTCCTTTTCAGCAATTAAAAGCAAGCAAAACTGTTTTGTGTACTCACATTAGTCAAGGTAAACAAATGCATTTTAACCTTTGGTTGGCAAATTAAGGATTTAGAGAGGCTGTTTTATACCACCACTAAGCCTTTCCGATAAGAATGAGATATGTAAAGTTGCTACAGGAGAATGTCCATGTTGTGAAGCTTTAAATTTTCTTTGTCTAAATTCTATTTTGGTGGTTGTATGGGAACCCTCATCCTCGCTCTTGGCAACGAACTCATGAGAGACGACGGTGTTGGGCTTAAAATAGGGAGAATTTTAGCAGAAAAAGGGTATAATGTTCTTGAAGTTGGGACTGATATTTTCAAGCTCCAAAATTATTACAACGGAGAGGAGAGAATTGTGATAATTGATGCAATTCTGAGTGAAAAATTTGAGCCCGGAAAAATAATTCATCTGAAGGGCGAAGAAGTCTTTGAGAAGCTCAAAGCTGAGATAAGAAGTGCTCATTTCATGGGTGCAATTGACGGGTTAAAGCTGATGATGGTATTGGATGAAAGATTAGCAAAAGCAGAGATTCATTTTATAGGGATAGTTGCCAAAGAAGTTGAACTGGGAATGAAATTAAGCAAAGAAGTTGAAAATGCCGTTCCTAAGGTTATTGAGCTTATCGAGAAGATTGTTCACCCTTGAGCTTATACTTCACCAGATATCTTCCCTTCTCGAACTCTTCCTCGCTTTCTAAAACTTCAACAGGCTCAATATTTAATCCAAACTTCATGGCTTCCCACTTTATATCCTCAAAGTAATCGTAAAGTCCGCAGGTTTTACAGAATGAACCGTTAAACTCAATGATAACCTCATCTCTCTCAGCCTTGATAATTTTAGCCTGAGCTTCACTCCCATGATATTTATTAAACTCCTCGATAACTCTCTTTAGGATTTCCATACTCCCACCTTAATTGAGGTTTAATTTTTCGATTTAAAAAGTTTATTAGACTAACCGAAGAGTTTAAAAATCAAACCTAAAGAGGTTAGTTCGATGATAAGGTTTGCCCAGAGAGAGTACACAGACGAGGAGATTTACGAGATAGTAGTTGATCCGGTTAGAGAGTGGTTTAGACGAAAGTTTGGAACATTTACACCCCCTCAGAGATATGCAGTCATTGAGATTCACAAAGGAGAGAATGTTCTCATTTCTTCACCAACGGGCAGCGGAAAAACTTTATCCGCTTTTCTTGCTGCCATAAACGAGCTTATTTTATTGGGAAAAGAGGGTAAGCTTGAGGATAAAATCTACGTTCTTTATGTTTCGCCCCTTAGAGCTTTGAACAACGACATTAGAAGGAACTTAGAGGAGCCCCTCAGAGAAATTAGAGAAGTTGCTCAAGAGATGGGCTATGACTTGCCAGAGATAAGAGTAGCAGTGAGAACAAGCGATACTTCAAGCTATGAAAAGCAGAAGATGGTCAAAAAGCCACCCCATATACTAATTACAACACCAGAAAGCTTGGCCATAGCTTTAAACGCTCCAAAGTTCAGCGAGAGGTTGAAAACCGTCAAATACGTCATAGTCGATGAAGTCCATGCCTTAGCTGAGAATAAGAGAGGAACCCATTTAATGCTCAGCCTTGAAAGGTTACAGAATTTAGCCGGCGATTTCGTTAGAATTGGCCTCAGTGCTACTATTCATCCCCTCAAAGAGGTTGCCAAATTTGTTTTTGGATTCAACGATGATGGGACTCCCCGTTCTGGTTTAATTGTTGATGTCAGCTTTGCAAAGAAAACTGAGATCAAAGTAGAAAGTGTTGTTGAGGATTTAGTTTATACAGATGCGGCAACACTAAGTGAGGCTTTGTATAAGCGCTTGGATGAGCTCATTGAACAGCACAGGACAACGCTCATCTTTACCAACACAAGGAGCGGTGCTGAGAGGGTCGCTTATCATCTCAAGAAGAGATTTCCAAAATATACCGAGCTGATAGAGGCTCATCATTCAAGCCTCTCAAGAGATGTCCGCTTGGAGGTTGAGGAGAAGCTGAAGAAGGGAGAGCTTAAAGCTGTTGTGTGCGTTCCGGGTCATTCTAAAGTTGCTACCTCAAAGGGAATTAAAAGAATCGATGGACTTAAAAAGAATGATAGGATTGTGGGAGTTAAAGAGGTAAGGAGCCGTTTTGTAGAGTCTGGAGGAACTCATCGGATTGAATATAACTCCACTGGAATCAAGCTCAAGACAAGGCTCGGCTTTGAAGTTGAAGCCACTCAAGAACACAAGTTCCTGACAATAAAGGAAGGAAAGCTCACCTGGATTGAGGCTGAGAAGTTTAAACCGGGAGATTACATTGGAGTCCTGCGCAGATTACCAAGTCCAGATGAAGAAGTATCGATTTTTGAAATCCTTCCAGATTCCGCTTATCTGCATCTACGAATCGAGTTTTTAAGGGAGTTGAAGAGGAACATTCAGGCTAAATTTGGCTCAATCCAGGCATTTGCAGAACGGATAGGCACAAGCAGGGACTATCTATCCAAGCAGCTTGGAGGGAGATATCCCTTCAGATGGAGCAAATTAAAGCTAATTCTCAGCGAAATCGGCATGACCATTGAAGAAAACGACGTGGAGAAAATAACCTCAGACAAGAACTGTTATGAACTTCCGAAGAAATTTACACCTGGACTGGCCAGGTTGCTGGGTTTTTGGCTTGCTGACGGTTCCTGGAAAGGTGGGACGATAACGCTGTTCTCCAGCGACTTGGACATGATCAAGCGTTATGCCAAGCTAGCCAGAGAGGAACTTGGAATCAAGGGGAGCATAAGAAAGCAAAACGAGAGCACGTACTCACTTGAACTCTCATTTAACGTACTCCTTCACATCTTCAAAGGACTCGTGGGGAATGATGGTAAGAAATCTACCAATGGAAGATTTCCGGAGATCCTTTACCGACTTCCAAAAGAGCATAAAATCCAGTTTCTCTCAGGCTACTTTGATGGTGACGGATACCTTGAGATAAAAGAGGGCAGGCGTGTATATTCGGCCGGCTTCATTACATTCAATCCCGAATTTGCCGAAGGGATACGCAATCTCCTGCTCCAGCTTGGAATCGTTGCATCTATCAGGATGAGGCGCTACAATGAACAGCAGTTCTTCAAAGGCAGGGAGATACAAAAGACTGGAACATCTTACACCATCGCCATCTTGGGTGGAGAATATCTCAGGAAGTTTGGAAAGCTAATTGAACCCTGGCGTTCTGGGCTTGAGAGAATAAGAAAACTCACCGATAGAGGGTATTCCAACTCTGATGTGATCCCCGGAATCAGCCATCGCCTGAGGAAGATTAGAATGGCACTTGGCATCAGCTCCTATGCACTCCAAAAGATGGGGATGTACAATCCCATTAAAGTCGAACTCGGAACTCGTGAAATCAGCAGGAGAAATCTTGTAAGACTGCTTGATTTTTACGAAAGGATTGCCAGGGAGAGGAAGGTAGACAGCATAATTCCTGAGATTGAGGAGCTTCGAAAACTTGCCGAGGGAGATGTTTTCTTTGATAGAATTGAATCCGTCGAGTCAGTTTTCATTGCAGATGCCTACGGTATACTAAACTCCAAAACCGGAAACTACGTCGTTAATGGCTTTGTCTCGAAAAACAGCTCAACCAGCTTGGAGCTCGGGATTGACATAGGCACAATAGATTTAGTTGTCCTCATAGGCTCACCAAAGAGCGTGAACAGAGCTCTGCAGAGGATAGGGAGAGCTGGCCACAGACTTCATGAAGTTAGCAAGGGAGTAATTCTCGTGTTGGATAGGGATGATTTGGTGGAATGCACTGTCTTGGCTTACAATGCGAGGAATAGAAGATTGGACAGAATTAAAATCCCGCAAAATCCCCTTGATGTCCTTGTCCAGCATGTTCTTGGCATGGCATTGGAGAGAGTTTGGGATATTGAAGAGGCTTATAAACTTGTGAAAAGGGCTTATCCCTACAGAAACTTAAGTTTTGATGATTTCATGAGCGTTTTAAGGTACTTAGCTGGAGAATACGCTGGTTTGGAGGAGAAGAAGGTTTACGCCAAGATTTGGCTCGATGAAAAGGAGAGCAAATTTGGAAGAAGAGGTAAGATGACGAGGGCAATTTACTACATGAACACCGGTACAATTCCAGATGAGGCTAAAATCGAAGTTTACACCCTCGATAAGAGATTCATCGGCACTGTTGAGGAGGAGTTTGCCGAAAGACTAATGCCAGGAGATATTTTTGTTTTAGCTGGAAGAACCTATGAGTTTAAAAAATCAAGGGGCAACAGGATTTATGTTGAGCCTAAAGAGGGAGCAAGGCCCACAATTCCGGCATGGTTCTCTGAAATGCTGCCGTTGAGCTTTGATTTAGCCTTGGACGTGCAGAGGTTTAGAAGGGAGATTAAAGAACTTTTGGATAATCCCAAAGCAGAGCAAATCCTAATGGAGAAATACAAAATAGATGAGAAAGCAGCAAAAGCAATTCTAAGCTACTTTAGAGAGCAAGCAAAGTATTCAACAATTCCAGATGATGAAATCCTTCTGGTTGAGGAGGTTTTGGAGGAGAGAAGGGCGAAGTACTTCTTCCACACGCTGATAGGAAGGAGAGCGAATGAAGCTTTGAGCAGGGCTTTTGCTTACCTCGTGAGCAAAAAGAAGAGGTGTAACGTGAGAATAGCGATAAGTGACAACGGCTTTATGTTGATTTTGCCGAGAGAGAAAAGATTAAGTGAAAAGGATATCAAATCCTTGTTTCAGCTTGAGGATTTAAGAGAAACCCTTAAGAGAGCCTTGGACAACACAGAGCTGTTGAAGAGAAGATTTAGGCACGTCGCCAACAGGGGTTTGCTGATTTTAAGGAGATACATGGGCAGGAAGAAAAGTCTGAGCAGGCAGCAACTGAATGCCCAAACATTATTAAGACTCCTCAAGAAGAACTATCCAGACTTTCCGCTCCTCAAAGAAGTTTACCGCGAGATCATGGAGGATAAGATGGACATTGAAAATGCTGAGCTGTTTTTGAACTGGGTTAAAGATGGCAAGATAAAAGTCGTTTTTGAACAAAATGAGCTACCAAGTCCATTCGCCTTCAACCTTGAAGTTATTGGAGCGAGCGATGTTGTGCTTATGGAAGACAGGAGAGAGCTGATTAAGCAGTTACATAAGAAGATAATGGCTATGATTGGGGAGCTTGAGTGAGATAAACTTTTTAAGTGTGAATTCTTAGTATTCATGGGAGTGGTAATGAAAAGGTGGGTGAAGATTTTCTTAGGAAGCTTTATTCTGCTTTCACTTATCCCTCTCATGAGATACTATGACTATACAAAAAGCCAAGCATATGAGCCTATCTGGAGTCTTGACAAATTCACCACCGGGGGTTTTATTAGAGGCAAATTTTATGATGACAAGCTTGTGGTAGCTGAAACAAATTTAAGCATATTTTCAAATGAAGGAAGCATTATCATGATATTTTCAGAGAGAGGAGAGCTTTTAAAGAGGTTTAAGACGAAGTTTAAGGTATATTCCTTTGCAGTTGCTGATAACACATTGTTTGTTAGTGAGTCAAAAATTCTCAACATAAAAGGTTCAACAATACATACACAGAGTTTTATCTCCGCATATTCCCTCGATGGAAAGCTTCTCTGGCGGCAGAATATTTCCGCTTTCGCCTTAACTTACTCTAATGGCAGAGTTCTTGGAATTGACAAAGGAAACATCTTTGCCCTCGACACTAACGGCAATCTGCTTTGGAAGAAAACGATTGAGGGAAATCCTTACGCTGTACTTTCGTGTGAGAAGCTAATCATAGTGAGCACTGAAAATATGAGAAGATATGGAGTAGTGGCGTTCTCCCCTTCTGGGAATTTTCTTTGGAAGCTTGAGAATGACGTATCTGCACTGGATACAAACTGTCACCACATTTTAATGCGGGGAAGCAACTGGTATGGTCTCTTTGACATGAGCGGTAATGAATTATGGATAAAAGAAGTATCTTCAAAGAATCAAATCATCTTCAAAAAGGATGGAATCAGCTTTTACAACTTTTACGCTCACATAGACAAGAATGGAAAGGTTTATTTGAGCGAAGCAGATTCCTTCACAATCCTTGATACTAACGGGAAAGTTATTGCCCGTTACAATAGGCCAATTGGATACTTTCAGATTTCTCAGGATGGAAAGCTTATTTTCGATGGATATCATGTGTTCGTGAATCCGCTCTACGATAAAGACCATGATAAAATTCCTGATGATGAAGATATTCTCCCTGTAAATAACGAATTGTTGTACCAACTCTCTCTTGCTTTTGGGATTAGTTTCGTCTTTGCCTCACTCTATGAATGGCGGAAGAAAAAAGAAGGAAGAAAAGCTCATGAAGAGTACTTAAGGCTGAAGAGGGAGCTGGATAAGAGAAGCTCATGAGAAACCTGCAGTTCCACAATGCAGTGGCTATGTACAGCCAAAGAGAAACATTGCTGCTATCAGTTTTAAACGATACAACATTTTGTCTCCACATAAAAACAAAATGCATGCATATTGTCCTCACGTAAGGACAAGATTTATAAACAACAAGAACCAACAGCAACACATGGAGAAGAAGGTATTAACATCCCTATTATCCACCAGCAGAAGACTGATGATGTGGGTGAGGAAGTTCCCTAAGAGACGTTTTCTGTATGACGAGCTTAAGAAAATTGATGAGGAGTACTACGTAGGTGTTAAAGGTATTAGAGGTGTTGGTAAAACCGTTTTACTGCTTCAGCTGGCGAATGAGACTGAAAAAAGCGTTTATTTCTCAGCTGATTCCACACTGATTAAACCATTTTCCATCTATGAGGTCGTTAAATCTCTCGCAGAATTGGGCTACAGAAACATCTTTATTGATGAGATACACAGAAAACCCAACTGGGCTGAGGATCTAAAAACCCTTTACGATGAACATGAGGTTAGAATCTTCTTCTCAGGCTCCTCTGCTATCGATATACTGCACTTAAGCGCTGATTTATCCCGCAGGATTGTTTTAAAGGAACTTCCCCCCGCTTCCTTTAGGGAGTGGCTCAACATAAAGAAAAGATTTAGCATTCCAAGGCTATCTTTGAAAACAGTGCTTTCCAAGTCATTTGACCTGACAAATATGTACATGGAACTTCACTCCCTCTGGCAGGAATATATGAGCAAAGGAGGTGTGCTTTATCCTGAGAGCGGCTTCTACGAGGCACTTGAGAATTCCATCAGGAAGGTTATCCTTGAGGATCTTTCGTCCCTTAGGGAGATAAACGTGAAGTACGAAACCGATGCGTTTAAGCTCCTCTATCTGGTGGCAAAGTCAGCTCCCTTTGAGGTAAAATACTCAACGATAGCCAACGAACTTGATGTTTCCAAGAACATGGCAATAAGGCTTGTTGAGGATTTATCAAAGGCAGGATTAATTTATCCAATCCAAGCATGCGGAAGTGTTAGAAAGGAGCCGAAGCTCTATCTCACAATTCCGCTGAGAAAATTCTTTGCAAAAAAGGGCTTCTCCGTGAACCTCGGTGCTCTTAGAGAGGAGTTCTTCATCAACCATATTCGCTGGATAAGCGAGGTTTGCTACCTGAAAGGAAAAAGGGGTGAAAAAACACCTGATTTCAAGGTAGGGGAGTGGATAATAGAAGTAGGCGGCGAAAAAAAGAGTAGATATCAGAAGCCTGACTATATAGCCGTTGATGGTTTGCTTACGGGAAAAGGCAGGATTCCGCTGTTTCTGTTTGGATTGATTTATTGAGGTTGTTAGAGCTCTTTTATTTCCTCCACCCTATCAAACTCATTTCGCTTTATGAGCTCGATGGCAAAGGCGTAGAGGCTGAGCTTCTGAAGGCTCTCTGGAGTTAGTTTCTCACGGGAGAGCTCGCTAATTTTTGAGGAAAGCTTTTCAATCGCCTTTTTCTTTGCCTCCTCGGAGAAGCCTTTCGAAGTCCCCCAAGTCCCAGATGAGGTAGTCTTTTCTCAGCTCTTCCTTCCCTTCAACACCCTTAGCCACCAGCCCGTAGCTCATCTCCCAACCATCAAGCCCTACAAGCTCGGCCTTCCTCTCCAAGTCCTTCAAAACTCTCTGCGCTTCCCTCTCGCTCAGCTCCTTCCACTTAACCTCAACAAACAGGGCTTTTTTCTCTCTATCATTTAACGCAACCAAATCAATCTCCTCGCTCTTATGCCACCATTTCCCAATCTTCTCGAATCTGAATGGGAGCTCTCCTCTCTTGTTCAGCTCAATGAGAAATTCTTTTGCAATTTCTTCAAATGCTTTCCCCACGTAGGTGTTGAAAGCATCCCAATCCATCTTGAATGTCCCTATCTCCACCTTGCTCCTGTTTGGCTTTACGAAGCGGAACCAAAAGGCGAAGAAGTTGTCCTTAATGTAGTAGCGTGCCTTCTTGCTCCTTTCACTCTCCGTTATTGGAATTTCTCTCTTCACAAGGTCAAGCGACATGAGGGTTCTTAAGTATTTGGGCATGTCTTTGACCTCTATTCCAGCGAACTGGGCAATTTCACTTACCCTATGCTTTCCAGAGGCAATTGCTTCCAAAATCAGATAGTAGCGGTGCACATCACCAAGCTCTTCCCTTAAAATGAATTCGGGCTCTTCGTAGAGTATCGACGTTGGTGAAAACACAAGCTTAAGAAGCTCCTCTTCAAAGTTCTGTCCCTTAAAAAGCTTGAAATACATGGGGACTCCTCCAGTTACGGAATAAATTTTAACTACTGTTTTCAGCGATTTTTCATTAAAATACTCGACAACATGGAGGAAGCTTAGGGGCTTGAGCTTTAGCTGGGCTGTTCTTCTGCCGTAAAGGGGGTTTGTATAACCCATGAGTCCTTCCATGAGACCAACAAGCGAACCGCTTAGGATTAGGAAAAACCTTTCATCAACTATTTCATCTATCACGTGCTGAAAAACTGCTGGTGTGTTCTTATCGGCAAGTAAAAGATATGAAAATTCGTCTATCACAACGATAAGTCTTTTAGGAGCTTTGAGAGCTATTAGCTCAAAAGCCTTTCTGAAATCTGTAACCTCAAGCTCAGGTAAGTTAAGCTGCTGAGCAGCTTCGAAGTAGAACCGCCTTGCATTTGCTTCCAATCCATCTCTATCAGCGAGGAAGTAAATGGTGGGTTTGTCTTTTATGAACTGCTTTATCAGCTCTGTTTTTCCAACCCTCCTCCGCCCGTAGAGGATTAGAACTTCCTTTTTTCCAGAACGGTAAAGCTCTTCAAGGAACGCCAGCTCACTCTTTCGGTTAATAAACATTATCTTCACCATGATAATCTTTATGAGGATAATTTTTTTAAGCCTTTCGAAATCCATCAGATCCCAGACAAGGCAGCCTTCATCCTCTAACTTTCCTTCAACTCAATTTTAACAAATTGAAGTCCTATTCTCGTGCTTATTTAACATATTTTCTATCTGCAAAATTATTTCTTTGAGATCTTTATTCCCTTTGGCTAATTTTTCCTGTTCACCTCCATATGATAATCATCATTATCATAATCAGGGTTATCATCAGTAAACTGAAGCTCTGGAGTGTACGAGGGTTAAAAAGTGGAAATAATCCTAACCAAGCACCTTAACCGCAAACGCCAATAAATCTGCCAGTTCTTTTATCCTTGTCTCTGGCGAAGCTCCCATGTGGCCACTCTTCGTTTCAACGCGCAGATAAACAGGAGCGCCGACATCTTTCAGCTTCTTAGCGAATTTGAGCGCATGAGCTGGATGAACTCGGTCATCATGCAAACCTGTGTAAATTAGCGTGGGTGGATATTCCTTATTAGGATCAACGTTGTGATATGGGGAATATTTGAGCAAAAACTCTCTGTCATTTGGGTCATCTGGATTTCCGTATTCTGGAATCCAAACGCTTCCGATGTAGAGTTTATGAAACCTCAGCATGTCTATAACTGGGTATCCAATTAAAGCGGCATCCATAAGGTCTGGTCTCTGCGTTAGCACGGCAGAAACTAAAAGTCCGCCGTTGCTCCTTCCCCAAGCGGCAACTTTATAGCCTTCACTTTTCAGTTTCTCCAAAACTGCAATGAAGTCATCAAAGACGTTCTGCTTGTTTTCCCTCATCCCTTGGCGGTGCCACTCCTCACCGTATTCGCTCCCACCTCTTAAGTTTGCCATCACAAAAGTTCCACCGCGCTCAATGAAGGGAATCACTTGAGGAATGAACCTTGGGAGCAAGGCAATGTTGAAGCCCCCATATCCGAAAGCCCAAGCTTTGTTGCTTTTTGCTCCTTTTTTCTTGACCATGAAATAATGAACTCTTGTTCCATCCTTGGAAACTGCAAAGTCTTCACTTACCTCGAATTCTCCTTTAACTTCAATCCCATCAATCAGCTCAAGCCCCTCTCTAAAGCGGTAAAGCCTGTAGGGAACTGTAAAGCTTTCATATCTAAGCAAAACCTGCTTCCCATCAGTGTCAAGCGGATAAATCTGTGCAGGCATCTCAAAGCTTATCTCCTCTATAAGCTTTCCATCAAGTGCAAACACCTTAAGTTTCGAGGAGGCATGGACTAAATAGCCAGCAAGTAGTTTGTCATTGACAATAACTGCCCACTCAAGCGGAAACTCATTTTCTGGGATAATCTCCTCAGCTTTATCATTTTTGATTGCAATAACCTTTCCAAGACCCTTTCCTTCGCGCGTATAGATGTAGAACTTTCCATTGATGACATCTATCGGATGCGCTGGAACATCGCTTGAATAGACTTTTCTCCACTTTTCTGGCTCATCAATCGGGCCAAGATAGATATCGGCTTTGTTCCAGCCGAATGTAACCGTTAGCATTGCCCACTTTCCATCCGTACTTTTGTGCAGATTCATGAAATATCCTGAACCAAATCCCTCACCAAAAACCATAACCTCCTCTTCCCCTTTCTTCAGAAAAATTCTCTCTGCTGGTGGCTCCATTCCATCGGGAGTTTTCTCTTTCCTGTAAAAGCGGGCAAAATAATAACCATCATCAAGAAAAACGATATTCCACAAGGATGGCTTTATTTCCTCGATGGTTTCTCCAGTTTTAAGATCAATTATTCTCGTTATCCCCTCATCAGCTCCTCCAATTGAGAAGTTATAAGCCAATCTTTTCCCATCTCTGTCAGCGGTAAAGCCTTGAAGGAGAACCTCATCGCCAAGCTCTTCTTCAAGCTTTTTAGAATCAACTATAATTTCTCCAGTCTCAAGGAGTTTTATGAGCTGTCTTCCTGCTTCATTTATCTTCACAAATGTTCCTCTCTTTGTAATTTGAGCCTCCCAAATATTGGGTAGATAATAGTACTTTCTCACATCATTAATCAGCTTTTCTGGCAAATCCCCAATGAATTTCCTAAAGCGCTTGTTTTCCTCCTCAATGAACTTTAGAACTCTTTCATCATTCAGATTCTCCATCCAGAGGTAAGGGTCTTCCATTTAAACCACCATTGAAATATGGTGTCTAACATTAAAAAGTTTGCAATGCAAAGTTTTGTTCTCCTTTAAATATCCAAAGCCCATAACTTTTAGTGGGGTGAGCACATGGAGGAGTTTAAGGAAGCCCTTGAGAGTGTTGAGAAAAAGCTCATTGCAAGTTGGCATATCTACATTGCCATAATCTACATTGCATGGCTTATTGCCATGGGAGGATACCTCACGCTTTCCGCTTTGGGTCTTGAAAGAATTACCATCTTTTACTGGCCCACAGTATTTATAGGTGTGGTATATGTCATGGGAGTTGCATGGAAGAAGTTCATCCAGCTTAATCCAGAAATCCACAAGGATTCAAGCTTAAGAGGATGGGTGTGGTTGAGCGGATGGATTGTAGGAGTTATAATATGGATATTCCTCAGGGATGTGAGAGGCTTCGCTGCCATCATAGGGCTTGGAAACCTTGGCATGGCTTTCGCTTTTTCTCAGTGGAGCATAGCAATTCCAGCAATAACGCTTGCCGCATTCCTCAAGCCAGATTGGACATTCGTAAACGCACTCATAATACTCAGCTATTCACTGGTTTCATTCGTACATCTCTGGAGAACTTTTAAGGTGGTCTGAGTGCTTGAGGAGATAACCAAGAACAACGTCTTCAACTCTCCAGCAAGGTTATCAATAGCCCTTTACCTTTTACCAAGACGAAGGGTCAGCTTTGCAGAGCTTCAGAAAGCTTTGAATATGACTCCCGGAAATCTTGAATCCCATCTGAAAAAACTTGAAAGGGTAGGCTACGTTAGGATATTCAAGGGATTTGCAGACAGACCGAGGACATTCATCGAAATAACAGACAAAGGTGCCAGAGAGACCATTGCATTTCTTAGGCTTTTGAAAAAGGCTATTGATGAGGCTTTACACGACAGAATGGAATAGTTCTTGATGATTACTGTTTTCAAACACATATAGGGAACAGTTATTAATTCCCTCGTCAATTTATTAATGGTGGTAACAATGATTCTTAGAGGTAAAGTCGTTGGCAGTGAAATTCCACGCTTTAAGCACCGATGGTTTGGAATCCTTGAAGTTGAAGCTGAGGGAGAAAGGTATAAGCTCTACATGAGTGGTGTTGCTCAATGGTTTGTAACTGGAGATGAAGTTGAAATCCATGTGAAAGAGAAACCAAAAGTTAAAAACGTGCTCGATTTTGATGATTATGAGCTTTACAAGTTCTATCAGGGGGACAAAATTAAAGTTTGGCCGCTGTGGGAGAGGGAGTATGAGGCAAAACGTTATTCTCCGCTAACCGGTGAACTGCTCTACACCTATAAAATCAAGGCGAGGGAAGCAACTTATGAGAGCGATTTTGAGGCAATAGCAGAGCTTGAGCAATATCATTATGCATCTCAGAAGGAGAAAGTGGCACTGTGGAGATGTGAGAGGTGTGGCAACGTCTTTGAAGCAAATACGAAGCAGAAATGTCCAAAGTGTGGGAGTGAAGACATTCATATCCTTGAGATTAAAGGCTCAACCCCAGCCTCACGCTTCTTAATCCTTGAGCTTGAGAACAGAGAGGAGTATGAACCGAGAATCTTGGCTTATGTTAGGATTGACCCCCCAATCCCACTGATGCACCGCCGCTTACCAAACGGTGAGATAGAGAAGAACATTCGTGAGAGGGTCTTTCCAGAAGACTGGTTTCATCCGGCATTCTGGCCGGAGAGAATTCTGAAGGAGCTTTATGAAGAGCTCAAGAGGAAATATCCCAGAAAAGTTGCCCGCTCAATGCTCTGGGAGAAGGCAAAATGGCAGGCATTAAGAGAGAGCAACACTGCTGGAGCGAGAATAGCTCGAGTGGTTGTTCATCCAGACTATAGAAGTGATGGACTTGGTCAATTGAGCGTTAAAGCGGCTTTAGACTGGATTAAGGAAAGGAGAATTCCAGAAATGAGAAAGAGAAAGCATGTCGTTGAAACCATAGCCCAGATGGCCAGATATAACCCCTTCTTTGAAAAAGTTGGCTTTAAGTTCCTATGGGAGACCGCAAGCGGAAGACCAGTGCTCTTTTATCCGCTGACTGATGAAGCTAAAGAATACATAGAGAGATTTTTGAAAGAAGACCCATATGCCCCCAAAGACGGAAGACTGTGGAAGCCAAGCTATGGAAAAGTTGAGCCGTTAAAAGGTTCGATAGTCTTCAAGAATGTGAGCAAAGTCTTCGAGAGTGAACTTGACATAAAGGGTCTTCCCAAGGAAATTCAAGAGCTTTTGAAGGCTTTTGGAGTGAGACATAGAGTGATTCAGAGACCCGTCCTGAGAAATCTAAACTTTGAAATCAAACCAAAAGAGTTGATTGTGGTTGTTGGAGCAAGTGGAGCTGGAAAGACAACTCTGCTCAGGTTAATTCTTGGAGCGGCTAAAGGTTACTGGGAAGAGAAGTACAGACCGACAAGTGGGGAAATTGAAGTGCCAGAAAACGTTAAAGTCTCGGTCATGATTCCAGGTGAATTTGAGCCGGAGTTTGGAAGTGAGAGTATATTGGAGCATGTTTACAGAAAAATCAGGGATTTAAATGCGGCAGTTGAGGTTTTAAACCGCTCTGGTTTGAGTGATGCCGTGCTCTACAGGGCAAAGTTTAGCGAGCTTTCCACGGGACAGAAGGAGAGGGCCAAGATTGCATCCCTGCTTGCGGAGAAGCCAAATCTATTACTTATGGACGAGTTTGCCGCACACCTCGATACTCTAACGGCTATGCGTGTAGCTAAGAAGGTCAGTGAGATAATTCGTGAAGCTGGAATTACCGCTGTAATAATCACCCATAGGCCAGAGGTCGTTAAAGCCCTTGACCCTGATAAGGTGCTCTTTGTTGGCTATGGCACGGTTAGGGTCAGCAAAGGAAGTGCTCACTCCTGACCACATTTTACTTTTCCTTTGAGCATCCAATATAGTAATGGTGAGCAATATGATTGAGATAGTTGAGAGAGAGTACGAGGTAACCGAGGGGTTAAAGCTTGTCCTTAGCAATGTGAACGGACACATCAGAATAAAAGGCTACGATGGGAATACAATAAAAATGAAGGCAGAAAAGAAATGGGGTCTCCTTGCACCAGAGCCAAAGATTAAGGTGAAGAAGGAAGGGAATTTTCTAAAAATCGAGGCTAAGCATAAGAAAACATTTGGCGTCAGCTTAGGTGGAAGTTCAGTTAGCTTTGACATTCTTGTTCCAAAAACTGTTGAAGTAGAGAGGGTTGGCAGTGTAAATGGTAAAATCTCAATTTCAGATGTTAATGGAGTTCCAAAGATTGGGAATGTAAATGGAGCAATTGAGCTTGAAAATGTAGAAGTTGGTAAAGTTGGAAATGTAAACGGCCCAATAAAAGCTGTGTTAAAAGCAGTGAGAAACGATGTGAAGATTTCAACTGTAAACGGTTCAATAAAAGTTCTACTTCCGAGAGAAGCTGATGTAACGATCTCGGCAAGCACGACAAATGGAACAATCTCCACGGAGGGTTTTGAAAATGTTGCAACATCTTTGGCAGGGACATTTGGACCCAAAAGTTTCAGCGCACAGCTTGGTTCTGGAAAGTATTCAGTCAAGCTTTCTACGGTAAATGGAAGCATAGAAATCGGGCTCATATGACACAGAGCACATCAAACACAGCGGAACCAATCCAGTGGAGCAGAAAACTTGGCAGAAAGCTTTCGCTCTTCAAATCCATTTTTGCAAATACTATACCAGCCACAAAGGAATATGGAACTTCCAACGGCGGCTTTCCTATATGGACGAGAGTGTAGGGAATGTTCTGGGCTAAGATTCCAAGCCACTCATTCCTTTTTGCTAACGGAAACAGCAGAATTCCTCTGTAAAACGCTTCATGTGCAAACATTATCGCTCCAACCAATAGCTCCTTAAAGATAAAATCACCCCAAGAGGAATAGCTGAAAATCGGGTAAAAGGTTCGGAAGCTCTCCATTTTGGATGCATAAATGCTCAGTGGTAAGGTTGCCAGAAAAAGGACAAAAACCCAGATATAGCCCTCCCTTTTGCCAATTTTGAACCCCAACTCATTAAGCTTGAAGCCCAAGAGATATGCCACGATTAGGGGTAGAAACACATAGAATAGACCATCATAGAATGCCCATTCGTATATATTTTGCCCCAGGTATCGGTTAAGGATAATAAAAATCAAGGAAATTAGATAAAGGAGGAATGCCTTCATTCTTTGGCTTCCTCTTTAACTCCTTCTTCAGCTTTTTCTTCTTCCTCATCTGCAGTTTCGGCAACTTCTTCCACTTTCTCTTCTTTGCTTTCTTCACCTGCCCCCTCTTTACTTTCCTGCTCCTTTACTTCTTCCTCTATCTCTTCTTCAACTTTGACTTCTGGAGGTTTCAAAAGCTCATCAATTGTAGGCTTAAATTCAACCTGCTCATAACCAATGAACCTGAGGTCGCTCTCAAGGATGATTTCCCCAAGGATAAGAGTATTCTTGTCAATTTCAACATCGCTGAAGTCAACTTTGACGTCCTTTTCTCCGACTTCAATCTTGACTTTGCTGAGGTCTACCATTGGAAGTCTCAGCTCGATTAATGCTTTAACTTTCTCAAGGGGGTCTTCAATCTTTTCCATTATCTCAACTTCATACACAATGGTTTTTCCAGCTAATGGGTGATTGAAATCAACCCTAACCCTTCCGCTTGAAACGCTTAAAACTCTTCCTTTAAGCTTCTTTCCACTTTCAGTCTCTATCTCGACTTCTAACCCTGGGAATGGCATGATTCCTTGCCTTCTAAACTGACCGAGGGTGAAGGTCTTGATAAGCCTGGGATCTCTCCTTCCAAATGCTTTCTCTGGGGGAACTTCAATAATGTACTTCTTTCCTACCTCAAGGCCTTCAAGCTGTTCATCAAGCCCTTTAAGAACATGACCAGCACCGATTGCAATTGGCACTGGACCGTAAATACCCTTCTCACTGTAAATTCCAGCTTCCTTTGCAACTTCCTCATGGGTTGTGTCAAAGATTTCTCCAGTTTCTTTGACCTTTCCAATGTAATGAAGTCTTACAACATCTCCCTTCGCCACTTTCATGAGCATGACCTCCTGTTTTTTAAGCTGGTTTAAATTGGGGAGTTGGGTTTTTAAGCTTTGCACTTGCCACTAACGATAGCCTAATAAAACCCAAACAAAAATTTTCTTCAGGTGATAAAAATGAAAGTTTACAACACGCTCACAAAACAGAAAGAAGAATTCAAACCTTTGAGAGAAGGAGAAGTCAGGATGTACGTTTGTGGTCCAACCGTTTATGATTACACTCATCTTGGCCATGCGAGGACGTATATTGCTTTTGATGTTATCCGGAGATACCTTGAGCACAAGGGTTACACCGTCTTGATGGTCATGAACTTTACAGACATAGATGATAAAATCATCAGAAGAGCTCAGGAGACGGGCGAAGACCCAAAGGAATTGGCTGAAAAGTTCTTGAGGTATTTCCTTGAGGACATGAAGGCCTTGAAAGTTAAGCCAGCTGACATCTATCCGAGGGTTACGGAGCACATTCAAGACATAATTGAATTCGTAAAGAAGCTTGAGGAGAAAGGCTATGCATACGAAGGGAGCGATGGAGTTTACTTTGAGGTTCAAAAGTTCAAAGACTATGGAAAGCTCAGCGGAATAAAGCTTGAAGAGCTTAGAAAAGGAGCAAGAGTTGAGCCTGGTGAAGGGAAGAAGAATCCAGAGGATTTTGCTCTCTGGAAGAAAGCTAAGCCCGGAGAGCCAAAATGGGATTCACCATGGGGTGAAGGGAGGCCAGGATGGCATATTGAATGTTCAACTATGAGTACTAAGTATTTGGGGGAGCAGTTTGACATTCACAGCGGTGGAAATGACCTAATATTTCCGCACCATGAAAATGAAATAGCCCAAACAGAGGCATGCACAGGTAAGGAATGGGTTAGGTACTGGCTTCACACAGGATTTGTCATGGTAAAAGGAGAAAAGATGAGCAAAAGCTTGGGGAACTTTGTAACGATAAGGGAGCTTTTGCAGAGATACTCTCCGGAGGTTATAAGGTTCTTTGTCCTGCAGAAGCACTACCGCTCACCCCTTGACTACACGGAAGAGGGGATACAGCATGCAAAGAACAACCTCGAAAAGCTTTACAACACAATCGAAAACATCAGAATTGCCCTTGAAAAAGCGGAGATACCATTCAAGTGGGGCAAAGAGGAGTTTGAGCTTTATGAAGTGATTAGAGAAGCAAAGAGAAAGTTCTATGAAGCAATGGAGGATGACTTCAACACTGCCGAAGCCATGAGACCAATATTTGAGGTCGCAAACGCTGTGAACAAATACCTGACAAAGGTAGAAAAGCCAAAGGAAAGCGTTCTGAGAAAAGCCCTTGAATTCTTCAAGATGGTCGGCGAAATCTTTGGAATCTTTGAGGAATACTTCAAAGAGACGAAGGAGACAAAAGAGGAGGAGCTGATTGAGCTGTTAGTCCAAGTTAGAGCTGAGCTGAGAAAGCAGAAGAACTATGCCTTAGCGGATAAAATTAGAGCAGAGCTTAGAGAGCTTGGCATCCAGCTTGAAGATACTCCACAAGGAACAATTTGGAAGAGGATAAATGTTTAGTTGGTAAGATTTATATTCTGCCTGTTTTTATTTATTCTTTGGTGAAGTTCATGGATGAAATCGAAGCCCTGCGAAATGACCTTGAGAGGCTTGTAAAAGAGAGATCAATTCCCTTATCTTCTCTTGAAGAACTCAAAGAGGAACTTGAGAGCGAGGACATGAAAGAGTATTTAGATGCAATTGTGAGCAAAGCAAAACCTGAAGAAAGTCTGAGACAAAATTTTTTCTATAAAAATGCTCCTATTCTCAGGGTACTTGGCTTAAAAGGTGCACCGGAAGTTAATATCGGCCCGGGTTTTATTGACCTGATTGTTAGAGATTCATTGGGAAGGAAAATCTTGATTGAGTTCAAACGGCTCTTTGAGCTTAGAAAGGATAAACTGGTTAGGAACGAACTCGATTACAGAGAATACGAAGATCAAATCAAAAAATACATCTTCAGTGAAGCCGCGAGATTTGTTGTCCTGACGAACCTTTATGAGTGGCACTTCTTCAGCTCAAAAACTGTAATAAAGAAGTTCAAACCCTTCTATTCTGTCAACTTCGAAGACTTAATGAGCGACTTAGAGAAGTATGGAGATTTCTATTCCCTCTTAGAAAGAAAGGAGCATTTAATAGAGCGTAAAGAGCTTGATGCAAAGTTTTTCGAGAGCCTTAAGGAGTGGATAAAGCTTCTCAGTGAGATAGAGTTTAGGGTTGATGAGAAGGAAAAGAACCGTTTAATCCTTCACCTCTTAAACAAGCTCATATTCATCCAAACACTCGATGATTACGGTGTGATAGAATTTAACTGGCTCTACAAGACCTGGGAGCAGTATTCACGCTACATAGCTTTGGCTGAGGCTCACAAAGATAACCCAAAGGTGGCTGGCAGGCACTATAAAACGTTCCTCCAGAAGTTCCTCTCAGAGATAAATGACTTCTTCTATCCGCTGTATGATACGGAGCTCTTCAGGGATGATTAATCGAGAAAGTCAAAGATGAACCAGAAAACTGGAAGACTTTTTATGAAAGGCTTGCCGTTGTTTTGGGTTTCAGGGAATGGCAGAAAGCTCTTGGATTGGGATTAACCCAATATGACTACAGCCAGATTGATGAAGATATTTTGGGCAAGGCTTATGAAACATACTTAGCGGAGCAGAGAAAGGAAAAGGGAATCTACTACACGCCAAAATACATCACCCAGTTCATAGTCGAAGAGACGCTGAAGAAGAGGCTGGATGAGCTTAAGGATGGGATTGTTAAGGCTATAAAGAGAGGGGACTTTGAAAAAGCTGAGGAGATAATAAGAGAGCTGTTTGATATTAAGATTATTGATTTGGCATCCGGCTCAGGCTCGTTCCTGATAAAGGCATTAAGAGTCCTCTGGGAAGCTTACAGGGATATAATTGATGCAATTGATGAAATTGAAAGCGAGAAGGTAAAAGCAAGCAGCATAGAGGCATTCTTAAAGAGGAGCGCTCCAAAGAGGCTTAGAGAACTGTTACCAAAAGATGAAAGGATTTTGATGTCTCAAATAGTTTTGAGGCACATATTTGCCAACGACCTTGACGCAAATGCCTTAGAGGTCGCCAAGATGAACATATGGCGGGAGCTTATCAGGCTGAATCCCAAAGCCTTCCACTGGGCAAAGCTTGGTGACAATGAGCACGTTCTGCCAAATTTGAGTTTGAACTTCAGAGCGGGAGACTCGCTTTTGGGGTTTGATAATCCGGAGGTTATGAGCGAGTTTAAAGAAGAGATTAAGGAGCTCTGGAAGCTCTGGGAAGAGTTCCTGAAGAATCCCGAGGAGCTGACACCACTGGAGAGAATTGAGGAGATAAAAGCCAAGATTAGAGAAGTGCTGGATGAGAGGTATAAGCAGGTTTTGGCGGAGAAGGGGCTAAATGCCAAGAAGCTTGCAGAGAGGAGGTTTATTCACTATCCACTTGAGTTCTTCATGGTGTTTTTCAACAAGGACGGGAGCGTTGGGGGAGGATTTGATTTCATCATTGGCAATCCGCCGTATGTTAGGATTCAGAACCTTAAAAAGGAGTCAAAGGAATACGTGGATTTCCTGAATAAATTCTATGAAACGGCGCATAAGAACTATGACTTAGCATTACCATTCATTGAGCGCGGCTACAGGCTGTTAAAGGAAGGTGGGGAGCTTGGATTTATAGTTACGAAGAAGTGGATGAAGGCAGATTATGGAGAAAAGCTGAGGGAGCTTTTGGCAAGGGAAAAAGCTGTTAAGCTGATAATTGACTTTGGGGATAATCAGGTATTCAAAGGAGCCACAACCTACACGATGATTCTGATTCTGGAGAAAGCCAAACGTGAAAAGCTCAAATATGCCTATGTTGAGGAGCTCAAGGAGAGTGTTGAGCAACTTAAGGCGGTACATGATGCGGAAAAGGTAAGGAAGGAAAGAATTCAGGTCGTTGAAGTTCCTATGGAAGATATTTCAAAGGATGTCTGGGTAATTTTGACCGAGGAGGAGAAAGCCATAGTGAGGAAGATTTATAAGGGGAGCATGAGACTTGAAGATATTGTTGAAAAGATTTTCCAAGGGCTAGCTACAAGTGCAGACCCAGTTTATATCCTTGAGCTTAGAGAGGAGCTTGGGCAATATTATAGAGTTTACTCAAAAGCCACCAATAAAGAATACCTCCTGGAAAAAGACCTTTTGAAGCCGCTTTTGAAGGGTGAAGAAATTAAAAGATGGATTGTGCCAGAGTACAGATATGTTCTGTTGTTCCCTTATAAAGTACTTGAAAAGAATGGAATGAAAAAAGCGGAGCTTCTCAGTAAAAATGAACTCAAAAAATATCCCAAAATCTGGGAATATCTCAATGAAAATAAAGAGCGATTAGAGAATAGGGAGAGAGGAAAACTAAAGGGTAGTCCGAGGTGGTACGGATATATCTATGAGAAAAATCATGATAAGTTTGAACTTCCAAAGATTTTAATCCAAGTTCTATCGAACAAACCCACATTTGCCCTTGATGATATAGGACAATATTACTTTGTCGGTGGAGGCACAGCTGGAGGAAATGCTATAATATTAAAGGAAGATACTAGCGTTTCCCTAAGATATCTTCTTGCTCTCCTCAACAGCTCACTTCTTGACTGGCGTGTGAAGCAAATAGGAAGTGAATTTGAAGGTGGGTTCTATTCCTACGGAAAAGCCTCTATAAAAGACCTCCCAATCAAGCTTCCTCAAACTCCAGAGCTCGTCGAAGAAATCGAAACCACAACAGAAGAAATCATCGAACTCTTAAAGAAGCACTACGAAATCAAATCCCTCTGGCAAAAATGGAGCGAAAAGCTTTCAGACAAAAAGCTGACCCTAAGAACACTAATTGACCAGTGGAAGAGAGGAATTGGAGTAATCCCACCGGAAAACCTGTTCATAACAAACGTTGAATTCAAATCCGATGAAGAAACAGAGTTCGATGAGTTCGATGCTGCGGTGGAAGGAAAAACTCTAAAAATCCTCGGCAGAGAGGCTGATGCATTCTACATGATAGCTGAAATTGAGGCATCAAGCGAAGAGATTGCTGAACACTTGTATTTCTCCCTTCTAAGCCTGCTGGAATCAAGAAGAAAGGTCAAAACACTCGGTGATTTGCTTTCAAAGACAGGGATTCCAACTATAAGAGGCTCCCCCAAGGAGACGGTTAGGATAGTCAATGCAGTAAAAACCTCTGCGAATGTAAAGCACCTAACATCATCAATTAAAATGGCAAAGGAAAATGAAGCGTACTTAGACGCCATCGTCTTTAAGCTCTATGGACTAACAAGAGAAGAAGCAAGACTTGTGTTAAGAGAACTGAAAGCCCCGGAAAACTACATCTCCTCGGTGGTGAAGTACATCCCCTGACAAAAGGCTTATATGTTTCAGGGGTGTAACCGGTTTCAGGGGTGTAACCTGTGGGATTTACAGACAGACCTATATCTGAATTGGAAAAGCTCCATGGGAAGGAGCATAAGGAAGCCGTGAGAAAGCTGAAAGACAACGTGGACAAAGGCAAGTTTACTGCCCTTCTGGGACCGAGGAGAGTTGGCAAGACAAGCGTCCTGAGAACGTTTCTGAACCACTACAAATATCCATACCTGTACTATGACCTCTCTCCATACATCGGACTGACGGGCGTGAGCTACCGTTCCATAACTCCAGTCCTCATTGGATTCAATACCAAGAAGCTCTCAGCAGAGGGACAGCTCAATCTCGGAATGCTCAAGATGAGATTTAAAGTGGAGCATGGCATGGAGTTTGAAAATGCCTTCATAAATCTTCTAAGGGAGCTCAATGAAAAATACAGGAGATTTCTGCTGGTGTTTGACGAAGCCCAAGTGCTTGCCTTTGTTAGAGGAATAAACATGCTTGGAATTTTTCAAATGATCCACAATGCCCTTGATAACGTCGTTGTCATAATGACAGGCTCAATGCCGGGATTGCTTGAAAAGATGCTTTCTCCATCGTCCACAAGTCCTATGTTTGCCCGGTATGTTGAAAGAATACAAATCCACAGATGGGACAAAAAGGAGGGGGTCGAATATCTGAGGAAAGGCTTTGATGAAGAAAATCTTGAATATTCAAACGAAGAGCTTGAAGAGGCCACAGAAGAACTTTCAGGTGTTCCGGGTTTTCTGGCGATTTACGGTGTTTTACGGCTCAATGGAAGCTCTCACGGTGAAGCCTTAAAAAACGCATTTGAACATGCCGTCTCTCTGTGGGAAAACGACTTGGATGCATTTCTCAACATATACACATCGAGGACATATCCAAGGGTTCTGTTTATTCTCGCTCAGAGCAGATTTGGGTTTACCTGGAGCGAGCTTATGAGGGAGCTTTCCAGGTTTGAAAATGTCAGCAAGCCGAAACTTTCAAGGATTCTAAACAATCTGATTGGAGCTGGAATGGTTGAAAAGAGGAATGGCAAATACTTCATTGCCGAAAGACCTTTAGCATATGCCGCCCTAAAGTTCAGATTCTGAATTCTAAGGTTAGCATTTATCAGCTCTTCTGCCTTTAATTTACAGATTCAAAGAAGCAATAGATTTTGGACCAAGAGGAGGAAACGTTCACGTACCAAATGAATATGCCGATGTTACCTCCCTTAAACTACTCCCAAAACTCTATACAGAAGTTGCAATGAATCTGCTTAAAAACTGATGTTTCCATTCCTCTTTTTGCATAGAAACATTTAAATATTCCTACTCTATTAACGCCGTTAAGGGAAATCATGAAGAAGTTTCCAGCATATCTCGCTTCTTGGGATGATATTGAGAGATGGGCAAAGAAAGGAGCTCTAAAGATTCTTGACGAAGGGTGGAAGCCAGACGTTGTAGTCGGGCTTGCAAGAGGTGGCTGGGTTTCGGCAAGGCTGTACTGTGATTATCTTGGCATTAAAGACTTAGTGAGTATCAAAGTGGAGCACTGGGGGATAACTGCCACGCCAGATGGAAAAGCAAGGTTAAAATACGGAACGGAGTATCCTTTTGAAGGAAAGAAAGTTCTAATTGTTGATGATATAGCTGACACAGGGGAGAGCTTAACCCTGGCTAAAAACTATGTTGAGAGTAAAAATCCAGCTGAAGTTAAGGCTGCAACACTGTTAACAATAAAAACTTCAAAGTTCAGACCGGACTACTATGGAGAGGAAATTGATTGGGCATGGATTATATTCCCATGGAATTTCGTCGAGGATATGATAAACCTGACAAACAACCTCTTTGAGGAGAAGGAAAAGCTCACAACAGATGAAATTATAGCATTATTCAAAGAGCTACACGGTATTGAAGTTCCGAAGGAAAGACTTGAAGGAGCTTTGAACATGGCAGAGAAGAGAAAAATATTTAAGAAAGAAGGTGAATTTTGGCTCAAACCTTGAGGTTGTGGTACTTTGAATAAAGAAAAAACAATAGAGGCAATCAAAAATCACAGTAACTATTCAAGGGAAATTTACGAAATGCACGAGGAGAGCATAAATAATGCGATTGACAATTATGAACAGCTAAAAGAGGACTATTTAAATGACCATTCAAGAGCCAGGATAGTTAGGATCCTCATAAATGATGACAACGACCTGCCATTGGCGATTGAGTTTCATAAAAAGGATGATTCATTCAAAGGCTTCAGCATCGCAATAGGAAAGCCGTACATAAAGAATGAAAATAATGGAAAAAATGAAGCTCATGAAGGCTGAACATAAAATCCATCCTCTATCTTTTCTCCATCATAAATTTCATAGCTGACCAGATAATAGGTTGGATTTCTGTATCTTCTCGTTGAATATCTATCTACGCCAGCAATCCAAATAACGTAATTATCTTTTCTGTGGGGATTTCTTATGGCAAGCAGTAAAGATGTCTGGGGCGAGCTATAGGAGAGTTCCGTGAAGGGGATTTCTTTTATGTCATCCGGAGTTATGATAAATGTTCTAACACTTCCAAACTCTGGGTTTTTCTCAAGCACCCATGTGCCATTCTCAAACACAAACTTTAACGGAAAGTATTCCTCAAATCCTTGCACAACCTTATTGCTGACAGGGCCGCCTATGAGGACTAAGTCTTTCTTTAAGTCCCCATTCGTTAAGTTTACATCTGCTTTAACCTCAATTTTAATGTCACCAGGCCATTGTGAGTAAAATGTTTTAAGATAACTTTTTACAAGCTCTGCAGTTTCTTTGTCATATTCAGATCCTCTCTTATCTGGATTTTGAGTGCCGTAGACAATTATTACTTCTCCCTCTTTGACAACATCATCCAAGGCCCTTAAAGGTGTTACAGGAACATTTTTCTCATAAATTTCCTTGGCTTTTTCTGGAGGAACTTTTTCAATTAGCTCATCAAGCATCTTGTAGATATACTCTTCAAGTGTTTTGTTTTCCTTTATGCTCAAGGCTGTGTATTTTTGATAGAGTTCCACCATATAGTCCTGCCAGAATTCACCCCAGGCTTTCTGCATCTGAAGATTCCACTCAGCGTAATCTCTGTCTATATGGCTTAGGGCAAAATATGCCCAGCCATCGGCAAAGCTCTCGTAAATCATCATTGTATCAAACCAGAAGTGGATATCATAAGTTGCTAAATACGGCACATCTTCTTCTATTGTGTCTTCAAGATAGTGGAGAGGTTTAACCTTATATCCGTAATATTCCTCCAGCTTTTCATTTGTAATATCGTGCCCAAGTTCGTGATAAATGAAGTCCAAAATCCAAAGCTTATCGAATTTCCTATTATTTACATAAACAGCGTTGAGAGGGAGGCCGAATATGGTATCCTTAGCTCTTTCCAAGCTCCATAAAGTTCTTGGAGGCGTTCTCCTCACCAGAGGGGGTATACCTCCAGAGCCATAAATTTTAGTGCCGTTATCTTCCCTGTAAAAGCTGTGTCCATGAATGCATGCCAAATATGGTAGGTGGAACTCAAATCTGACGTTTGTTATGTTCATGTAAGGCTTCATGAACTCATCAGGAGGTAGGGACTGAATGGCGGAAATATAAACCTCTAAATCCCGTTCATAATAGCTTTCGTGGGCTTTGAAGAACTCCATAAAGTTCGTATCTTGAGCAAATTTTCTCAAAGCACCAACGATTTTGTCCAAATCTGAGTCTTGCCACCCCGTATAAATTCTTTTCATTTCTGAAGGATTTGAGAATTGGAGCACATACGCATCAAGAACAAAAAGTTTGTAGTCCCTCTGGGGGATTGTTTTTGCATCGCTGAAATATTGTTTCAGAGCTTGAACTGCTTCATGATTTTTGTACTTACCAAAATGCACATCAACACCCTGAATATAATTATGACGATATATTACGAACTCATTAACCCCAAAAGCGAGATAGTAAACAACGCTTAAAAGCTCTTCATTTGGATTTATCTCAATAAGAACCTTGTCTGTTTGATACTGATATGCATAAGCTGGAGAACTTAGAATTACAAAAATAAGGAAGATTAGAAGTTTTTTCATAATCCCCCCACCTAACGCAAGTCTTGAGTGTCACCTTAAAAATTTTGCACAAAGTTTTAAAGTTAAGTTCCTTAATGATTTTAGGGTGACCTAAAATGAGAGCGAAAGCTGTCATACTCACGCTTCTTATCATTTCATTCATAATTCCAAGCGTGAGTGCTGAAAAGCCTCTTGTGATTGCGAGCATATCTCCCTTGGCAGAGATAGTAAAAGAAGTGTTCAGCGATTCCGTTGAAGTTGTTTACATTGTTCCACCGGGAGCTGATCCCCATCAATACCAGCTCACTCCCGAGCAGATTGAACTCATCAAAAAGGCTGATGTTGTTGTTACAGTCAACGGACATTTGCCAGCGGAACAAAAGATGAAGCAACTTAAGGAAGAAGGAACAATAAGTGCAGCTGTGCTGTTTGCAGAGGATTATGCGAAATACGGCTTCAGATTTCTGCCCGAGAGATGGTACGATAATAAGAACAACCCCCATGGAGTCTGGCTTGACCCTCACAACGCTCTGGCAATTGCAAAAGCTACAGCCGAAGCATTGTCAAAAAGATACCCACAGAAGAGAGAGCTTTATGAAAAACAATATGAGAAGTTTGAAACAAAAGTTCTGGCAATAGTCGAAGCTTACAAAGTTTTGGCTGAGAATGCAACTGCTGTAATTGAGATGCCTTCTCAGCAGTACGCTCTTGAGTGGCTTGGGGTAAAAGCTGTTGCTTCTATAAAGCCTGAAGCAGAGATGCCTGCCAAAAGCGTTGATGAAATGTTAGGGATTACAAAAACTGTGGAGTTTATAGCTTATTCATCTAAAAGCCCAGAGTCTTTAAAGAGCGCTGCTATTGAGCTTTCTCAGAGAGTCGGAAAGCCCTTAGCTGACATAACAACAACGTGGATTGATAAACCTTACACTGAAATCTTAATTGAGAACTCCAAAGCTGTGATAGAAGCATTAAATCAAAAAATGCCAGCAGTTCAGCAAACCGCAAAAATGGAAAGCCTCAATGAGGTTTACATTCTTCTAACGCTGGTTGTTGGAATTTCACTGGGGATGGCTGTTGGAGTTTTGATTAAGAAGTAAGGAAAAAGAAAAGTTCATTCCCTCTTGTAAGGCTTTCCATCCCACTTTGGTGGTC